>Ga0255340_1000024_pt1 | contig 294834 bp, 290 predicted proteins | sample wastewater_treat_7_FD_192417 | JGI IMG/M metagenome (GOLD analysis project Ga0255340, IMG submission 192417) | Wastewater microbial communities from Lulu Island WWTP, Vancouver, Canada - plant10 | ecosystem: Engineered > WWTP > Wastewater > Unclassified | place: Canada: Vancouver, British...
CTGTTTATTTTCATTGCTCCAATAAATTTATCTGCATTATTTTCTTCACTATCTTGCCGGATCGATTGTTCAGGAGATAATCGATTCTACTGCAAGGGGGGTCAGGGGATTCCTGAGGGTAAACGGAGTATTTGGGATAATGGTAGTTAGCGTGGAGCTATCAGCTTGGAGTTTAACGCCGAATTTATTCCTACACTGCCATGCTAAATAATTTGGTCAGACCAAAGGGCATTACTCCCAAATAAAGAACAACAAATATAAGGACATAGCAGAGAGCCTTCTCATGAATAGAAAGCAAAATGGGCTCTTTTACAACAGCCTCTTTTGAATAGCTCATCCTGACCAGGTTAAGGTAGTAAAAAATTGATATCACGGTATTTACAGCACCGATAATTACAATATCAAGATGGCCGGCTTTGAAAGCACTCGTAAAAAGGAAGAGCTTTCCTGTAAATCCTCCTGTCGGGGGAATACCTGCAAGAGAAAACGCTGACACAGCAAGGGTGAAAGCTAAAAGTGGTGCTCGTCTGGCCAGACCTGAAAGATCATTTAGCGTGATGTTTTCCCCGCTCCTAGCGAGCAGGAGAACTACATAAAAAACACCGAGATTCATGAAAAGATAAACCACCATGTAATATATTGCTGCGGCGTTTCCATCTTTACTCATGGCCAAGATACCCATGATCAGGTAGCCAGCATGGGCTATGCCTGAATACCCCAGCAGCCTTTTAATGTCTTTCTGGACCAGTCCTACAATGTTGCCAAAGGTCATAGAAAGCGCCGCCAGAACAATAAGGATGGTAACAAAAACAGGGTCTGCTGAGGATGCCATAGTAACGATTCGAATGAGGAGAGCTGCAGCAGCAACCTTTGGAACTGTTGCTATAAATGTCGTAGTTGTATTCGATGCACCCTCGTAGATGTCAGGTGCCCAAAAGTGGAACGGAAATAGCGATAATTTAAAGAAAAAGCCTGCAAGCGTAAGGATAATAGCCAGTATACCGATTGGTTGATCCAGGAACTTTGGTAAAATAAAGATAATTTTTGAAAGAAATGTCGACTGTGTCATTCCGTAGAGGTAGCTCATACCATAAATCATAATACCACTCGATATGGCACCGAAGAACAGGTATTTCATCGATGCTTCGAGTTGTATCTTTGTCTGACTCTTCCGCAGAGGCACAATTACATAGAGACTGTATGAAGAGATTTCCAAAGATATGGCAATAGAGATGAGCTCAACAGAACTCACGAGCATCATGAGGCCAAGAGTAGAAAACCCAAGAAACATAAAATACTCTGCAAGATAGCCGTCCTCAATCTCGTTCCTCTTACCGAACATAAAAATGACAAATACAAAACCATAGGCAAATAAAGCTTTAAAAATCTGTGAAAATAGATCAACCCTGTACGCACCATAGAACATATAACCACTTGCGTTGATGTTCACCAGCGTTATAACAAGTCCAACAAGTGATAAAACCTTTGCCCATGTAAACAGATCTGCCTTTCGCTTTCCAACAGACATGAAAAGAAACACAATTGAAAAAAAGAGCATGTAGAGTTCAGGCAGTATGGTCATAATCGATCCTCTCATGGGAAATAGACCTGTAATCGTGAAGTCAGATGGGTAATAGTCCTTTCAAAGGTATGTACAAAAGGCGCTGGAAAAAGGCCCATCCATAGAACAAAAACCGCAAGAGGAATAAGGTATGCAATCTCCCTTACATTCATGTCTTTAATTGACCTCTTGTCTTCCCTTCCCCAGATTATCTGTTTTAAGAGTTTTAGCATATACGCTGCAGCCAGAATTGCTCCTATCACAGCAAAAAATCCTGCTGCTTTGTGGTTTGCAAAGGTGCCGATAAGGATATAAAGCTCGCCCACAAAATTATTCGTTCCTGGAAATGCAAAGGAGGAGATAGAAAAAAGGCCAAAAAATCCTACATATATAGGCATGATTTTTCCAAGGCCAGCATTGTCATATATCTCCCTGCTATGGGTCCTCTCATAAACAATTCCAACGCAAAGAAACAGTGCGCCGGTTGTGACGCCGTGATTTAACATCTGAAGAAGGGCACCCTGGAAGCCAAATAGTGTGAGTGAGAATATACCTAACGTAGCAAAACCCATGTGGGCAACACTTGAATAGGCGATCAACTTTTTCATGTCGGTCTGACTCAGACAGACAAAACCACCATATATAATTGCGATTACTGACAAAACAAGCATCAATGGGGCAAAAAAGACACTCGCTTTCGGTGTTATAGGTAGGCAAAAACGCAAGAACCCGTAGGTTCCCATCTTCAGAAGCACACTTGCAAGGAAAACACTGCCTGCAGTTGGTGCTTCTGTGTGAGCAGCGGGCAACCATGTATGAAAAGGGAACATGGGGACCTTAATGGCAAAGGCAATGGCAAAAGCGAGAAAAACCCAGAACTGAAAATTGAAGCTGTAATCCCTGAACATGGCATTCGGTATGTTAAAGCTCCCTGTAGCCAGATAGATACCAATGATAGCAACTAGAAGGAAAACACTTCCAAATAGCGTATAAATAAAAAATTTCACCGATGCATAGTCCTTGTTTGGGCCACCCCACACCGCTATGAGTAGGTACATTGGGATAAGCATGGCCTCCCAGAATATGTAAAAGAGAATGAGGTCAAGGGCACAGAAAACACCAACCATGGCGCTTTCCATAACAAGGATGCAGAACATGAACTCTTTCACCCTGCTCTCAATAGCAGTCCATGAACAGAGAACGCACATTGGCGCCAGGATAGTAGTGAGCAGGATGAGAAAGATGGTTATTCCATCGATCCCAAGAATATAGTTGATATTGTAAGTAGGTATCCATCGGGCAAATTCACCAAATTGGAACAGATGGGTTGAAGAATCAAAATATACGAGAAGCAGAAGAGAAATGAGAAAATTAATGATTCCTGTCGTGAAGGCGATACCCTTCACAATCTTATCGCTCCTCATAAGAAGGAGGAGTATAGCTCCAGCCAGAGGAATAAAGATTGTCGTGGTAAGGATTGGGAAGTTAAGAGGATTCATTATCAAATAGTCACTCATAGCAGTTCACCTTTACATCCTTACCAAAAGAATCCACACAATGAGAAAAAACATTAACAGTGCAAGCCCAATATAGGCCTGAACTTTACCTGTTTGAAGTTTACGCACTACAAAACCCACCATTCTAACTGCTGTTGCAGATCCGTCAACAACGCCATCTATAACCTTTCTATCAAATCCATATGACAATCGAGCATTTTTGAAAAGCAGTGAAAGACCTATTGCTCTATAAGCTTCCCCCCAGAGGCTATCAAGCACACTGATAATTTTTTCATCAATCTTCATAAACACCCATGCGCCGGCTCTGTAAAAAATATCCAGATCAAGATTTATCTTGTCTTCAGGGGCAAGCTTCTTTACAAGGAGAAAGAACACGAGGCCTGTAAACGAAAGAATTTGCAGCATCTCAGAAAGATGATGGAGGTTGTACGGATGGTATTCAACAGGGAACGGGAGAAGCACATATAATGAATTTGGATATACCCCAATAATGAAACAAAGGGCTGAGGTGAGGCCCATTGACCAGAGCATGTTTTTTGGGGGGTCCTTCGGTTGTACGGCTGATTCCTTTCCGAAAAAGGCAAAATAGGTGACCTTCAGGCCAACTGACAGGAAGGTGCCTATTCCGGCAAGGTTCATGAGCAACATGAGCCAGATTCTCCCCTCATGGTGGGCAGATGCAACAATCATGGATTTACTCACAAAACCACTGAATAGCGGAAATCCTGAGATTGAAATTGCCCCCACTACGTAAAAGATCATTGTTAGGGGCATATACTTATAAAGACCACCGAGTTTTGAAAGTTTTGCCGTTCCTACCATATAGAGGACTGAACCGGCACCCATGAAAAGCAGTGCTTTATAGAGGATGTGGGCAAAAGCGTGGGCGCAAGCCCCATTGAGCGCCATTTCTGTCCCTATTCCAACACCGGCAACCATGTATCCCACCTGGCTGACAATATGATAGGCAAGGACGCGACGCATATCATTTTCTATAACAGCATAAAAAACACCGTACACTGTCATGGCTGTACCCAAGATTGCAAGTATTTCAAAACCCGGGAATCCTCTTGCTAACACATACACAGCTGTCTTAGTAGTAAAGGCGCACATAAAGACAGCACCCGCTACCGTCGCTTCAGGGTATGCATCTGGCAGCCATGCGTGCAACGGGATAACGGCTGCATTCAAGGCAAACCCTGCAAGGATCAGGTACTCGGCAACACCTGCATTGGCCGGCAATATTTTGTCAAAAACCATATTCCCTGTCTTGTAATAGTAGAGCATCATACCGGTGAAGAAACAAAGACCACCAAATACATGGACAAGGAGGTACCTATATCCTGCGGCTATGGATTTCTTTTCCTTCCTGTACCACACAAGAAAGACGGAGGAAAAGGCCATTATCTCCCAGAAAATAAAGAGGGTCAGGTAATCTCCTGCAAAAATTGCTCCGAGCGAAGCTCCAACATAGAAGTAAGCTGCCATGTGATGGCCGTCCTCTTCAACATGGAGAGCATAGATTGCCCCAAGGAAGCCCATAATAGTAAAAACCCAGGCAAAAACAAGACTCAGCTTGTCTACCCTGCCAAAAATGATATCAGCATTGAGAAAATTGTAACTTCCGTATATACCCTCCATCATAAAGGCAACATCGATAATGGAGAGAGCGGGGATTAGCAGAATTACAAACTTCTTCGCCTTGCCCCTGAAAAGGGGGAGGATTAAAGCCCCGATGAAAAAGAAAATTGCCGGATGAATCCACCTATCCATAAAAATCCTCGTCCTTTCCCAAAAAAAGATGGGCAATACCTTTTGCTACTTTGATAAGGATAAAACATCCGACTATACCAAAGATGGTCCAGAAAGCGTAAACCTTATCAATTATATAATGTGCATCATGCCTCGACAGGGTCACATCAAAAACAACGAGGACAATAAGATACACAATCAAGGCTCTAACCAGACCCTTCATATTTCGTCTAAGGAACTCTATATACTGAACTATCCTCACAGGATCTGCCTCCTGCTCGATATACTTCTTGATTTTCCCGGTTTACCACTCACCTGTAAGGCATAACACGCAACATTCGTCGGATTCATCACGGCATCAACCTCCCGATAAGCTGTGAAAAGAATTGAGGAAAGATACCCAGTACTACTGATATCAAGGCTGCAAGAACAATTGGAACAACCATAGTTACCGGAGCCTCCTTGATATCTGCGGCAGTCCATTTTTCTTTTCTTCCCTGGAAAAAAGCTTTTATCGTGATGGGAGCAAAATAACCCGCGTTCAGTAACGTGCTTGCCATAAGAACGAGAACTATGGGTAAGTTATGGATGGACATTGCTCCATTCAGGAGGTACCATTTCGAAACAAATCCTGCCACGGGTGGTACACCTATCATGCTCAACGACGCTATAGCAAAAGCACCCATAGTGAAAGGCATTGCATAACCTATCCCTGCCATATCACTAATCTTCTTTTTGCGGGTTGCCACATAGATTGCACCGGCACAGAAGAAAAGTGTTATCTTACTAAACCCATGGTTCACAATATGGATAATGCCGCCAAGCACACCTGTCGGATCGAGGAGTGCTACGCCAAGAACAATATAAGAAAGCTGGCTCACGGTGGAGTATGCAAGCCGAGCCTTGAGATCATCTTTTGTTAGGGCAATTATTGATGCAACAAGAATGGTGAAGGATACGAGATAGGCAGTACAAAGGCCGAGGTTAAGGGCCTGGAGAAGTTCGAGGCCAAACACTGATAGCATCACTCGAGAAATACAGAATACACCTGCTTTCACAACTGCAACGGCATGGAGAAGTGCACTGACAGGGGTAGGCGCAACCATTGCTGAAGGCAGCCAATTATGGAGTGGCATGATTGCTGCTTTGGCAAATCCGAAGATGAACAGGCCGTATGTCACGGTAATCCAAACCCCATCAGTACCTTTGGTGAAGATGCCGGAGGTAATGTTATCAGCAAAATCAAGGGTTCCGGTAAAGACATAGGTAAGAACTGTTGCAGGAAGCAACAATCCCTTTGATGTCCCCATAAGGTAAACAATATACTTTTTGGCTCCTGCGTACCCCTCTTCATCCTGATGATGTGCAACAAGGGGGTAGGTAAAAATCGTTATAATTTCATAAAACAGATACAGGGAGAAAAGACTTCCCGAATATGAGACGCCCTGGGCTCCAAGAATCGCCACTGCAAAACACGTGTAATATCTGGTCTGGGCATGCTCATCAAGGGAACGCATATAACCGATGTTGTAGAAGGTTGCAAAAATCCACAGAAACGACGATACAATCCCGAATATAAGTGAAAGGGCATCAACCCTGAAATTCAGGGAGATCCCGGGAGCTATAGTTGACAAAGTGTATACGATTTTTTGATTATTAAAAATCATGGGAACCATGATTGCTACAGAAATAAACGTAAGTATAGACCCTGCAACAGACCAAAACTCTCTAAGATTTGGTCTCTTACCTGAAAGAAAAATAAGAATAGTGGTGATAATAACAATAATTATCGGGACAAGAGGGAGTGCACTTTCAACGGTCATTGTCAGTCTTTCATCTCCTCCATCTCTGCGCTTTCGATACTCCTGTATTTTCTGAAAATCAATATGATAATAGCAAGCGCAATGGCTGCCTCTGCTGCTGCAATTCCCATGACAAAAAGGGTAAAGATCATTCCTTCAGGCCCTTCAGGCGAGACAAATCGGTTGAAAGCAACGAAATTGAGCCCTGCTCCGTTCATTATGAGTTCGATGGAAATCAACATGGCAATCAAAGTTCTTCGGTAGAGAACGCCCAAGATCCCGCAACACAATAGAAAGAGCCCCACAAAGAGGTAGATGTTCAGACTATTGGAGAGAAAACCGTCAGTCATTTTTCCCCCTTGAGAACATTGCCAGCATAATGGCGCCAATAATGCTTACCACAATAACAAGAGAAATTAATTCAAAAGGAAAAGCATATCGGTCAAAAAGGGCACGACCTATATCTTTGGTCAACAGGTTGAACGCTCCTTTTCCTTCAGTCCAAGAAACCTTCATGATGATGGTGAAGAATGTTAAAAAAGAGATAACTGAGACGACGAGTGCTGCACTAAATTTGCCTATTCCAGTCCATTCCTTCGGTCTTTTGTAAAAAGGTCCAGCAAGCATTATAGCAAATGCAATCAGGATTGTTATGGCACCAACATATACAAGAATTTGCATCATAGCAAGAAATGGTGCATTGAGGTACACATACAGGCCAGCTATACCGAACATGGTGGCTACCAGGCCGATCAATGCATAAATGACAGATCCCGACAAAACAGTTGTAAGAGCACCAGCCACTGTCATGATCACTATGAGTATGAATATAGGCTCACCGAGGTTTATCAATGTATTTTCCTCTTTTCGAACTCTTTAACTAGATCAAAGTGACAACCTTCCCTGGTAAAAACTGCACGGTTATATTCTGCCGAGAAGGCAAGGGCGTCAACCGGACATATCTCCACACAAATCCCGCATTGGCTACACGTGGTGAAGTCAAGGATGTAGGATGTTAATGTCTTTTTCTTTTCTCCTTCCTTCTTTTCACCCACTACCTTGACAATTGCTCCTGAAGGGCAATTTTTTTCACACATGCCGCATACAATACATGATGTTTTGTCAGGATTATCCTTGTCAGCCACAAGTTTTGTGTGACCTCTGAATCGTGGTGATATTTTTAGTTCTACCCTGGGGTATTGAACTGTAACAACAGGGCTAAAAAATGCCTTAATTGTTACACCAAGCCCTATAATGAGGGATACAGCGCCTTTTACTATTGCCACAGGATTGGTCAAGGCCATTCTATACCACCGTCCGTCATAACTTTAGAATCCCCCCTGTAACGATAAGGTTTAATAAGGAGACAGGTATGAGCAGTTTCCATGAAAAGTTGAGAAGCTGATCGAACCTGACTCTCGGAAAGGTCCACCGGAACCACAAAATCACAAAAACAAGAAGGTAGGTCTTTCCAAAAAACCACACGAAGCCGGGCAGAATAGGTCCATGATACCCACCAAGAAAGAAGGTGGTTGTAATGGCGCATATGATGAAAATGTTTGTATATTCTGCGAGAAAAAAGAGGGCAAAACGCATACCAGAATATTCTGTATGGAACCCTGCAACGAGCTCGCTTTCTGCCTCAGGTAGGTCAAAGGGTGTTCGGTTTGTTTCTGCGACTCCTGCGATAAAAAATACAAGAAAGGCGATTGGCTGCGAGACAATATACCACAGTCCTTTCTGTGACTCCACTATATCTCTGAGAGAAAGTGAATTTGTCATGAGCACAACAGCGAGTAAGGCAAGCAGTAATGGTATTTCGTAAGCAATGTTCTGAGCAACGCTCCGCACCGACCCGATAAGTGAATATTTATTGTTGGAGCCCCAGCCCGCAAGAAGGATGGAAAGTACAGACAACGATGAGAAAGCGAGAATAACGAGGATTCCAACATTAATGTCTTTTACCTGAAGATATGCATCGAAAGGAATTACAACAAAAGAAACCATAACAGGTATAAAGACGATCACCGGTGCGAGAAAATAGAGTGGCCGTTCCACGTTCTGTGGGGTGAGGAGCTCTTTCGCTATAAGCTTAATTGTGTCAGCGATGGGTTGGAGCATACCGCAAGGACCAACCTCTTTTGGCCCTATCCTTCTCTGCATATGGCCACTGACTTTACGCTCTGCCCACGTCAACACAAGAGCATTGACCACAACCACAACAAGAACGCCGATGAGCCCTATTAACAGCTTAATAGCTTCCCATCCAACTAACTCTATTATGTTATTGATCGTTTTCATCACTTATTGTCTTTTACTTCTTTCTCCCATCTCAACCTCAGTTTCTGCCCCGCTATCTATCTATCTCCGGCACAACAATATCATAACTTCCAAGGGTTGCTATGGCATCAGCAATGAGATTGCCTTCAGCGAGAGATGGGAATGTCATGAGGTTTGAAAAGGAAGGAACCCTCCATCTCATCCTGTAAGGAGTGTCACTCTCATCACTCACAACGTATACTCCAGCCTCGCCCCGTGATGACTCAACTGCATAATAAACATCCCCTTTAGGCGGTTTCAGTTTTTTCGGGACTTTTTCAGTCTTAAACGGCCCTGGGGGGAGTTTTGCGAGAGCCTGTTCTATAATCCGAAGGCTCATCTCCATTTCAGCTACTCGCACGTGATATCGATCTATGTTGTCTCCTGCCGTACCAACTGGTATGTCGAAATCAACCTGATCATAGACAGCATAAGGCTCCGCCTTACGTATATCATAGGGAATGCCGGTGCTCCTCACAAACGGACCGGTACAGCCATACTTTCTTGCATCTACCTGCTGGAAAATACCTGTACCTTTCGCTCTATTCACAAATATTACGTTACCAGTAATCAGCTTTTCATACATGGGGAATCGTTCACGCATGCGTTTGATGAAAGCTTTCGTTTTGTCGACAAAAGTGTCGCCAACATCGTTGTAAAGGCCACCAAAGCGAAAATAACAATATGTGAGTCGCGAACCTGTTACATCTTCCAATATGTCAAGGATTTGTTCTCTGTCATCGAATGCATACATGAAAGGGGTTAACGCACCGAGGTCCGCCGGAAAAGCACCAAGCCAGAGTAGGTGGCTTGCAATCCTGTTCAGCTCACATGTAATGGTTCTTATATACTGCGCCCGCTCAGGAACAGGTATACCGCAGAGCTTTTCTACTGTGGCCACATGTGCCAGGTTAAGAAGCAGAGCCCCAGGGTAATCGATCCGGGCAGGATTGGGAAGAAATTGGAGATAGCTCCTGTTTTCAGCCATCTTTTCGTGCATTCTGTGAAGATAACCCAGCACCGGTTCTGCGCTTATGATATATTCACCATCCATTTTTACTACAACCCTGAGTACTCCATGGGTGCTCGGATGCTGGGGACCAAGATTCACAAAGAAACAGTCTTCCTCTTCCTGGGGTTTGAAAGAATTCAGAAGCTTCTTATCTTCATCAGGTACAGGCACCGCTTTCTTCCGGAGAGGATAGTGGTCTATTCCCTCGTGGAGAAAAAGATATGTCATATTGGGATGACCATCAAAATAAACACCAAAAAATTCGTGTATCTCCCGTTCATACCAGTGTGCCATTGTATAACTGTTGGAGATCGTTGGCGCTATTGGTTTACCTGCATCAACCTTGCTGGTAACCTTCACCCTACACAACTCTTCGTATCTATTAAAAAAATAGACCAGTTCCAGATAGTCAATGTAATCAACACAAAACAGGTCTTCAAGGTAGAATGCCTTATCCTTGAAGAATTTAACACTATCCGGGATGTTCCCGGTCTGTACATCTACAGATAGATGATAGCCACTTTGCTCGTAAGAGGCGTCATGGAAGTTTACATTCACCAATGATGCTTTGATCTCTTCGAGAATCTTTCCTACCATCTGCTTTCCGGCATCGGGAAACGACGTTTCCCTGTTATTTTTTCTTCAAGTTTCATAAGGCCTTCAAGGAACCCTTCCGGTCTTGGAGGGCAACCAGGTACATACACATCAACTGGAATCAGCTTATCGACACCCTCAACAACGTTGTATTGACCATCGAACAGGAAAGGACCACCTGATATGGCGCAATTACCGATCGCAATCACCCACTTTGGTGAAGGCATCTGTTCGTAAAGAGTAACCACAGATGGCGCCATTTTCTTGGTTACTGTTCCAGTAACCAACATCAGGTCTGCTTGCCGTGGGCTGGGCCGGAAGACTTCTGCTCCGAAGCGCGCAATATCCCAGCGGGCCATGGACATAGACATCATTTCGATGGCACAGCATGCGAGACCAAAGGTCACAGGCCACAGGGAGTTTGCTCGTGCCAGATCGAGTACCTTGTCAAGAAGGGCAAATTTTATTATTGCACTTTGCGTTTCCAGGCAAAAACCCCCTTTCCCCAGGCGTACAGAATAGCAAGGCCCAGGATGAGCATAAACACGAGCAGTGACCAGAACTCATATGATTTTGCACCCCTTGTGTAGCTTAAGGCAGCTGGAAAGAGGTACAGAATGTCAACATCAAAGGCTATAAAAATAAGTGCATAAATATAATAGTGGGAGCTGTATCTAACCCACGCGCTGCCGAAAGGTTCGATACCACATTCATAGGTGACAAATGTTTTGTCGCCTTTTGTTCTTGGAGAGAGAAGATAGGCAATAACAACAGGCATCAGAGTGAAGAGTATGGCAACAATTATAAAGACAAAAACGGGGAAAAATTGTATTTGGGTATCCATGTAGTATTAATTTCCTAAGATTCGAATCATTTGTCAAGAGAAATATTTCACAATTTGTTTAAAAATCTATAAAGTGGCTACTGCATTGCGTTTAGAGGTTACATTGTTCACCATTTAAGTCATTCCTGCTGGTTCAGAGGAAGGGCAACCATGTGCAAAGTTACTCAAACACTTCTTAACGAAACCGCCATAAACCTTGATCCTCACTCGGTCTGAACAATAGTTATATAAGCAGAATCCTTCGCTTTTTTCATAAAAATATCCTTTTTTTCATAGGGAATATTTATGTTGTATGCCCCTTTTGGCAAGCGGTATTTTCGTAGATGAATATTGATGTCTCTGAAAGCTTTGTATGAAAGGTCGGCATATTTTGCAATTGTTAGGACAGGTACCTCCCTAACTGCTTCAATCGCAAATTCACTGAGTATGATCGGTTTGTACAGTTCCTTTTCAGCAAGTATGATCCCGTATCTTTCGCGATTTGAGATGATTTCTTTTATGGCCATAATCCTGAAGATGTACCGCTCGGTTTCCTCAGGAAGATAGAGATCAAAAAAATCACGTGTACCCTGATTTTCAATAGCCTCTTTCAGACGATTTGGGCCAGCATTATATGCAGCCATTGCAATAAACCAGTCTCCAAACTCGTTGTAAAGCCTTTTCAGATGAGAAAGCGCTGCCTTGGTTGCACGCTTGACATTGTACCGTTCATCTACACTGTCATTTATCGACAGCCCTTCTCTCTTGCCCGTTTCTTTAATAAATTGCCATGGTCCGGCTGCCTGAGCTTGTGATACTACCCTCGGGTTCAGGTAACTTTCTATTATTGCCAGATAAATAAGGTCAGGTGGAAGTGCCATTCTCTGAATATCTGCATTAATGAAGCCAGTGTATTTTAAATACCTTTTTACCAAAATTGTGATCAAACCTCTGTTCTCAAGAAACTGGAAGTACTCCCTCTCAAACCGTTCCCGAATCTCATCTTTAATCAACGATATCTTTTTATCGCAAAGCGAAAGGCTGTCAGGCAAAACAGTTGTATGGTTAAAATCAACCATGTTTTTCAGCATGGCAACTTCTTGTTCAAGTTCTACCACTCTTTTTTCGAGAGAGGATGTTTTTTTTCCTGTGTTGTTTGTTTGTGCATGAGCAGGGTGTCCAATAGACAGTATTATAAGGGTTACGGCAACCAAGGTACATATTGCATATTCCATATTCCATATTTTTCTCACAAAGGAGTTCCACAGAATCCATGCTATTAAACCCTGAGCGCTATACTTATTTGTGATGGATTCACTCCGAACTCTTTTCCGATTCAGTTTTTGACTCCAAATCCCCCTGGTTGGAAAACTCCGATCCATCCTTACATTGCCTCCTTGATCATGCGGCTCAAAATTGAAGCCCTGTTTGACATACGTTCCATTAAACCCCTGATGTCAATCTGTAAAGAACCCAGGTTTTCATAACGTTTCTTGTAAATCACTTCAAGTTCGTTTTTCCAGTGCTCCACAATTTCGATTTCTCTCTTGTTCATTTCAAGTTCAAACTTCTTCTTCATTTCGCGCACAATTTTTTCATTGATTTCCATACGTTTTTTCTTTCTCCTTCACAATATGTCGGTATACAAAAATAAGCATTACAACAATGACAGTAACTGCCGGCACAAGAAACATCTCATATTTCTTGATATCATGTACAAATATGTACACAATATTGGCAAAAAGATACCCAATGGCTGAAGCAACAATACTCCACAAGGCAGAGCTTGAAGCACTGTACAGGAAAAATATTCGCTTTTTGATATCTGTGCACCCAAGTAACAGAAGGATAACCCCCCGCACACCGACAAAGAACCTAACGAGGAATATTATAAAGTATCCATACCTTCTCATGATACCATTGGCAAGGGGGAGTTTGCTTCGAAGAAAATCATGTCTATCAATGATGTTTCTTCCAAAAACCCTGCCCAGAAGAAAAAAGGTGCAATCGCCGGCAAAGGTACCCAAAAAAGCCCATACCATGACATAGTCAAGCTTCATATAATGAAGCTTTGAGAAGATACCGCCGAGAAGAACTGTGGTTTCACCTTCGAAAAACGTCCCAATCACAATTGCTATATATCCATATCGCGCAATATATTCCTCCATATCAAAGAATACCTTTCCTTCTTTCGTTTATCTTCATAAGGAGTATGCCAATTTCGTAAAGAAGATAGGTGGGGACTGCGAGAAGAGCCAGGTTGTAAATGTCTGGTGTTGGAGTAATGATTGCTGCGCTTATAACGATAAAAAGGACTGCAAACCTCCTTGTTTTTGTCAGGCTTTTCGATCTGACAAGACCGGCTTTTCCGAGCGCCAAAAGCACGATGGGAACCTCAAAGGTAAACCCGAAGGCAAAGATCATGGCTGAACAGAAAGTAACAAATCGCTGCATTGATATCATCGCCATGATATTATTATCCTTTCCATAAGCAACAAGGAACTTGATGCCTGACGGCAACACGATGGAGTAGCAAAATATACTGCCTGCATAGAAAAGCACAATTGCCATGATTATGAACATATAACCCCGAGCTGCATTAATACTTGAGACAACGTGAAATTCATACCAGGCTAAATAAATAACGATGGGGATTGCAAAAAATAACCCTGCGTATATTGACAACTCGATTGATGAAAGAAACACTTCCGGAAGACTCAAGTAATAGATTTTGAGATCGGCTTTTTGAAGGAGTAAACCCAAAAGCTTTTTTGAAAAGAAGAAGCTCAACGAGCCTGTAACAGCAACAACAATCAGTGCTTTCAAGACAAATTTTTTCGATGCCCTCATGATAAGGACAATTTTTTCTCTTCCCATGCGATCTCACTCCCCGCAGTACCAAGGGATATGATATATTTCAAGGCATTATCCACTGATAGATCTAAAAATATCAGTTGCCTTTCTGGAATAATAATAAGGAAACCTGATGTAGGATTTGGTGTAGTAGGAACAAATACAGCACAATGTTCCTTCCCAGATTGATCTTTTATTCGATTTGTAACAAAACCGATAGTATACCGTCCTGGTGATGGAAATTCTGCAAGAACAACTTCCTTAAACGAACGTTTCTTCTCCGAGGAGAATGAATCAGTCATATCCTTTACAGAACTGTATATACCTTTTACAAAGGGAATTTTTCTTAATATTTTTTCTCCATATGACAAAAAACGATTGCCCAGGTAATTCGATGCAAGAACGCCTGTTACATATGCAAACCCTGCAAAAAGGAACAGGCCGGTCCCTGGAATGTACATTTCTTTTCCCACAAGATGGAACGTGATATTCCTTATGGCTGGCGCCAGAATTGTGTCGACAAAGCTAATGACAAGGTATGTGATATAGATTGTTACGAGGAGGGGGATAAGGACAAAAAAACCTGTGATGAATTTCTTTTTTAGGTGTTTCGTTACATCCATGGGTGTTTAATAGTATATATGAACCGGTGCAAAGTCAAACTGGAAAAAGGTTCCAGAATCAAGGGGTGGCTATTAGCAGACAGCATCCTTGGCACATTGCAGATGCCGGGTGGCCAAGACTCGGATAAAGATATGCTTATAAAGAGGATGACGGTGATTCAGGAGAAATGAGGGCTGTGGCAAAGTCTTTTGCAGTGAAAGGGATAAGGTCATCTATGCCTTCCCCGACGCCAATGTACCGTATTGGTATTTTAAGTAAGTGGGCTATGGGCAGGACAAAGCCTCCTTTAGCTGTTCCGTCCAATTTCGTAATAACGAGTCCAGTTATTTGTAAGGATTCATTAAAGGTTCTTGCCTGTGCTATGGCATTCTGACCATTCGTTGCGTCGATTGTCAAAAGAACCTCGTGAGGGGCTCCATCAAGTTCTTTCCCAACAACTCTTTTAATCTTTTTCATTTCTTCCATGAGATTGGCCTTTGTATGCAATCTCCCTGCAGTATCAAGAATCAAAAGGTCTGTTCCACGGGCTTTGGCAGCTTTTGTGGCATCAAAGGCAACCGCTGCCGGGTCAGATCCCTCGGCGTGCTTTATGACATCAATTCCCATTCTTTTTGCCCAAACCTCGAGTTGCTCCACAGCAGCAGCCCTGAATGTATCGCATGCACCCAGAATAACTTTTTTTCCGGAGTTGAGGTATATGTTTGCCAGTTTTGCAATTGTGGTTGTTTTTCCAACCCCATTGACACCAAGGGTTAAAATTACAAAAGGCTTTGTACTGTTCAGGGGAATTGATGCTTCTACAGGCGTGAGGAAAGTCTCTATCTCTTCTCTCATTGCCTGACCGATATCTTCCGATATCCTGATCTGGCCTCTTTTCCACCTATCCTTCAAAGCTGTCATAAAAACCTGTGTAGTCTCAAACCCTACATCGGCAAGGATCAGTGCCTCTTCAATTTCATCGAAGGCATCCTCATCGATGGGCTTGCCCTTTACAACCCACTCTATTCTTGTAAAAAGTTGATCTCTTGTCTTGGCTAGCCCGTTTCTTATTTTGTCAAAAATTCCCATTATTTTACAGTTTAATGAAAAATACCGCCCCCATGAAATCGAAAAGATCCACCAAAAAAACTTCTGGCATCATAATAGCCAACACCAGAACTCCAATATAGTTCAACATCATTTTCAAACCAAGAAACCTGTTCTTCGATGAGTTTTTCAAGGAGTGGCATATCAATATTACTGGTTTGTGCCATTCTCCGGACCTCCTGGATCGACATGAGAGGGTCACAGGACGCATAAAAGCCAACGTATTGATCGAGTGCCTCCAGTCCTTCGTCACTGTTCTTTTTTAATAGGATAAGAGCCTTATAGCCAAGAACTCGAAGATAATGATAATTCACACTTCCCATCCACTCTGCCTCTCGAACCAGGCTTTCCGCACTATCCAGGTTGTTCGTCTTGTAGTCCACCATTGCCAAATACATGAGCGCCTCCGGTGTCTTGTTTTTCTCATAGGCCTCCTCAAAGTTCTGCTTTGCCTCATCATAATAACCGCTTCTGAGTGCTTTCTCACCGTAGAACATATTTGTGCTGTACGCATGATGTATAGTGGAACAGGCGCTAAGCGACAAGAACAGCATAATGTAACAAAAAACGAAAACAATGGACTTACTGATGTAATTTAACAATTTTAAACTCTCATGACATATCACAGGTTTTCATACTTCGGGTGTATAGGGCTTTCCACATACCTTGCATATCCCGTGTTCGTTAATGACCCCGATACAAGCACCATCGCTACAAAGTATCCTGTTGTCAAAGTCAGTGTTGTCAGTTTCTCCTTCTGCATGAACATGTAACTCTTTACCACAGTGATAACAATGTGGCCCGAGCCTGATTACTTCTTGCCCACAATGAACACATTTCACTGTTTCTACCTCTGAACCACACTTCTCGCAGATCATAGGTCACCTTGCTCTATTTATTTTAACAACTTTGCCATTTTCAAACTCTATATACACAGTGCCTTTATTATCAGGGAGTAATTTCCATGTCGGCTGGTATGTCCAGAGAATACGGTTGTCCGGCATCTTGCTAACAATATCGGGCTCTCCAAACTTCTTTTTCACCTCAGCCTCTGTCATGTCGATCAGGCCGCTGTCAGGGACCAATTTTGCCTTAGGTGGTTCTTTTGATAGCAGAGGAGCTTTCTTTTCCGGGGCGGTGGTCTGTTGTTTTCCTGGCGGTTTTTGGTCAGTCTGTTTGGAGGTTTCAGCTGCTGAAGGATTCGCAACTGCTCGGTCGTCCTGTTTCTTACCGCCCTTGAGGTATGAGCATGAACCCAATAAAGCAACGCTGAGTATGATCAGACAAACCTTCATAACTATGGGGCTTCCTATAGTTTTCCACATTTTTTGTGGGAAACCTGTGAAAAAATTGTCAGGATAGATGTTTAACATAGTTACATTAAACTCCTTTAGTCCAATTTCAAAAAATATGGGGGAAGAAAAAGCCTAATATTATCAAGAACAATCTCAGAAGCACGGTACCGCCGAATAGGTTGCAGCATATCGTGTAGGCTATCATGAACCATCATATTTTTCAACGCCTTGTAGAACACACTTTTGAGCAGCCTTCTTGAGTCTGTCCATCATGGCCTTTCCCAAACCTTTATCAGGAATCTTTTCTGCATAGATCACAGAAATATCTTCCCTGTCTAAATCGATAAGATGGGAAAAAAAATTTGCGGCAGCTTCTCGCAAATCCCCGTCCTGCGAAAGGTATTTTATATAACGTACCGTCGGTTTTTCCTTTTTCTCAATGAAACCGAGAAAAGAAGAGCTTTCGAGTAAACTCTCTTTAAAAGTATCTATTATTATTAGAGGTTTTACAGGTGCATAGTGATAGGGTAATTCTCCAGGCGCTTCACATGTATCATTGCCTTTCTTTTCCTCTATGGTTATGCCCATTGCCTGGATCTCCTCAACTGGAATGGCACCATGCCTGTGCACTATAACCTTATCATCATCAGCAGCAATAGAGACTATGGTGGATTCTATTCCAAACTGGCTGTCTCCTCCGTCCAACACAATTCGTACTTTGTCTTTAAAGGATTTTATCACATGCTTAGCCCTTGTAGGACTGATGTATCCAAATGGATTGGCGCTTGGCGCAGCTACAGGTCGCCCCAGGGTCTTTATGAGTTCAAGCGCAACTGGATGCGAAGGCATCCTGATACCTACTGTCGAAAGGCCCGCTGTTACGATTCCAGGAATAATGCTTTTTTTTCTGAGAATAATAGTCAGGGGTCCTGGCCAGAATCTGTCTGCCAAATGTGTTGCGAGTACCGGGACATGCTCTGCTATGTCAAACATCCAGTCTTTGCTATAAATATGAACAATTAACGGGTCAAACCTTGGCCGTCTTTTTATTTCAAATATCTTGGTCACTGCATAAGGGTTAAACGCATCCGCACCAAGGCCGTAAACTGTCTCAGTTGGAAAAGCAACAACCCCTCCCGCTGTAAGAACAGCAACTGCCTGTTCAATTGCTCCAGATTCAAAACCATTCAGAATATTCATCGAAACAAATGTGTCTGTTTATTTAGCTTAACCATGGTGGGGAATTATATTATGCTATGATGGGTAAAGTAAGAAAACCAAACGCTCAAGAACATTACGTTTTCTCAGGTGGTTTTTCCTCTTTTTTATCATCCTTCGGCGTGATGTCTATCTCGTCCGGTTCTTTTACAGATTTCTTAAAACTTTTAATTGCTTTTCCTATTGCGCCCCCAACTTCGGGCAGCTTTCCTGCGCCAAAAATGAGGAGGATGATTACCATTATTACAATAAGCTCAGGCATTCCAAGACCGAACATGTTGCACCTCCTTACTAAAAATATCACGTTTTCAATATTTTAGTCAACAGACCCGTTGTCTTGTTTTGTCACTCGCCAGACAGACAGGTCGCTATACATTTTTTAGCCCAACAAAACAAATTGAAGCTATGATTATCGGGAAATTTTCGAGGCCCTGCCAAAGGGCACCTTGAGTTTTTTCATTCTGTGTCGCAATGTGCCTGGATGCATCCCCAGCAGTTGAGCAGCACCTTTCTTTCCTTCAACCCTGCCCCCTGTCATTTTGAGGACTTTCAAAATATGATTAGCTTCTACTTCATTTAATTGAAGGGGTTCTTCTGTTAATTGGTCTTCTGACCCAAACAACTTATGCCTCGGGCCAAGAATATCATCGAACCGAAGAATACTGCCTCCCGACAGAATAAGTGCCCTTTCAACGACGTTTCCAACTTCCCGGACATTACCGGGCCAGTAATACGCCATGAGCTGATCCATGGCGCCCGGGGTCAATTGGGGGATAGACTGAAGCCCTATTTCTTTAGCCTTTTTTCTTATGAAAAATTCAACTAATGCTGGAATATCGGCCTTTCTCTCTCTAAGGGGTGGAATGCGAATGGGAAACACACTAAGCCGGTAATACAGATCATCCCGGAATAAACCACGTACTACTTGTTGCTCAAGGTTCTTATGGGTTGCAGATATGATGCGGATATCAACTTTTACAGGATGAGCACCTCCGACCCGTTCAATTTCCTTTTCCTGAAGGACTCTTAAAAGTCTCACCTGTGCTTGAGGAGGAAGCTCGCCGACCTCATCAAGGAAGATTGTCCCGCCATGAGCCCTTTCAAAGCGACCTCTTTTCTGCATAAACGCACCGGTAAAGGCGCCTTTTTCATGACCAAAAAGCTCGCTATCTATAAGAGACTCAGGTATGGCTCCACAGTTTACTTTAATGAGAGGTCCGTTGTTCCGAGATGATAGATTATGAATTGCATTTGCAATAACCTCTTTGCCAGTACCGGTCTCACCAACGAGAAGAACCGGACTGGGAAGAGATGCAACCCTCGTTACATGGTTCATAACTTCTCTGAGTCCAAACTGGCTTCCTACAATCTCCTCCCCAAAGGGTTTTCGGAGTTCTTCTTGAAAATACTTGCTGTCATCTGCAAAAAGTTCGTTCAGTACCATGAGTTGGAGGTATCGCCGACTATTTGTGAGGGCAATAGCAACTGGTTCATTCACAAGAGACCAGAGCCGGGCATGATCTTCAGTATATCTGCCCTTCCCTATTGCGCGAGTGACAAGGGAACCAAGAAATTTTCCTTCTACAATGAGCCGCCCGATGATTATGGACGAGTCAGGCCAACCGTATTTTTGTGCAACGAGTCTTACAATTTCATCTTGAAATATATCATCCATCATTCTTACCCGGGGATATTTAATTGCTGACTCAAGTTGCACACGAAGGTGCGGCGGCATCATTATCTTGTCAGAGCGCGCAAGTCCGCCATTCCTGTCTGCTGTTGCAACAATTTCCAGCGCCCCTAAAGCAGAATCATAAACAGCAAGATTAAGTTCATCTACAGGAATTACATCTCTCACATAGAGGAAGCAGTTAAAGAGAGCTTTTTCAATGTCAAGGCTTCCACAAATTCTTAAGGTTGTTTCGCTGAAAAACGTTTTTTCATCTATCATAAGCTATAAATTTCTTAATGCATATTAAACTACTAAATATGGTAGTTTAATATAATTCTGCTAAATATGGTAGTTAATATCTGCTAAATATGGTAGTTTTTTTGCTTTGCATTCATAACTAACCGGTATTATATGACTATTTGTCGTGGTACGGTTTGTGCTTTTTTATGGTTAGTTTATAAAAAGAGAAGGATAAGCAGACATGCGCTGGATGGAAATGATACGGTTAAGAACACTACAGGGACGGGAAAAAAAACTGGAAAAACTGCTAGCTGACTCGGCACATGCCGCCATCAAGGAACCTGGTTTAGAAGAGGCAAGGGTATATGCCAGCGCATCATTTTACAGCGATCTTGCCCTTAATCTTCTTTGGGATACCGATATGATTCACCATCAAGGAAGCAGGGTGGGATTAAGCATATCTCAAACTTTAGCATCTTACGGGCTGGTAGAGCATTCGATTTGGTCTGAAAAGGTAGTTTAAAAACCTGTAATTCAGGAAGGAGGATACAAATGAAAAAGAATAATGGAAAAGAAAAAAAGGCAAAGCTTGAACAAAAAACAGAACACGGCAGTGTCAGCAGACGTGGTTTTCTCAAGACAGGGCTTGGCCTTGGCGCTCTTGCAACAGCGAGCGGTCTAGCCCTCAACCTTACAAAGAAAGGGGCACACGCAGCACAATTTAAACCGATGCCCAAAAAATGGGACGAAACATATGACGTAGTTGTAATTGGCAGTGGGTTTGCCGGTCTGTCTGCTGCTATTGAGGCAAAAAACGCAGGTGCAAAAGTTACTGTTATCGAGAAGATGCCGGTTCACGGTGGCAACTCTATTATCAATGGTGGTGATTTTTGTGCTCCTGACACAAAGCTACAGAAGGCAGCGGGGGTGAAAGACTCTCCTGTTCTTATGTATGCAGATATGATGAAAGCGGGGCAATACCTGAACCACCCAGAACTGGCAAGGATTGTTGCCAATCAATCAAGAGATGCCCTTGAATGGTCTGAAAGCTATGTGGGCGCCCAGTTTACCCGGCTCAACTATCATGGCGGCCATTCAGTAAAAAGAGCCAACCAGACCATTAATGCATCCGGGTCTGAACTTGTCAACAAAATGTTCGCAAAAATCAAGGAACTTGGCGTGAATGTTCAAACCAGAACAAAACTTGTAAGCTTTATTACCAATAAAGACGGTAGAATCGTCGGAATAGAGGTGCTGAAAGGATATCGCTTTCCAGACGAGAAATCCGGCAAGGTGGCTTACATTAAGGCTGCAAGGGCAGTTGTCCTGACTTCTGGTGGTTTTTCTCGAGACCTTGCATTGCGCCAGGTAGAAGATCCCCGCCTCACTGATAAATTCGAATCAACCAACCAACCAGGCGCAACGGGTGAGGCATTGCTTGCAGCTTGTATGGCTGGTGCCATGAATGTTCAGATGGACTGGATCCAGCTTGGACCCTGGACAAGTCCTGACGAAAAGGGCTTCGGTCATGTTCCCCTGTTTTGTGAGAGACTTGTCGGTTACGGGCCCATGATAGATCCCAAGACAGGCAAACGATTCTTCAAAGAAACTGGGAATCGCAAGGAGCGCGCAGATGCTATTATCCTCCTTGGACATCCGGTCATTATTCTCGGCGATTCCTATGCTGTACCCAAACAGGTATTTCCAAATGCACTTCAAAAAGGTATTGAGGCTGGGGCTATTAAAAAATTCAATACCCTTGAAGACCTGGCTAAAAACTATGATATACCCGTTGATGCTTTTCGGCAAGAAATGGCGCGCTGGAACTCTTTTGTTGAAAAGAAAAAGGATGATGATTTTGACTGCATGATCTTTCCTGATGCCAAGCCCACAGTAACAGGGCCTTTTTATGCTGCCAGGTTATGGCCCAAAGTTCATCACACCATGGGAGGCCTGGTTATTGATAAAAACGCCCAGGTAATTGGCTTTGATTTTAAACCAGTCAAAGGCCTCTATGCTGCAGGAGAGGTAACAGGCGGGGTACATGGAGCGGTCCGCCTCGGTGGTGTAGCCATGGCTGACTGTATAGTTTTTGGACGGATAGCCGGTCAGAATGCGGCAAAGGAAAAGGCTTGGGGTTAATTGGACCAGCAACACCGAGTATTTAAGTCCAGGGAGGAGTTGTGGTGAAAACCACACTCTTCCCTGTTAAATACTGAATATTGTTTCTCAACGCCTATAGATTGAAATGAGTGGGGAGGTATGCAATGATACAAACAAAGTGTCGGAAATCAAGAGAAATGGCAAAAGCTAAATTTTTCATTGCTCTTTTTGTTCCCCTGTTTTTCCTTGCTATTCTCGTTTCTACTGGGCTATCGGCACCGAAAAAAGTTTCAACAGCCAAGCCAGGTGACTGCGCAGCCTGTCATGAAAGCAAAAGGGTACTTCCCCCTGACCACCCTGACACCAAACAAATGGGTCTTTCGGCCTGTTCGCCCTGTCATCAAAAGATGGGTGAGAGCAGTTTACGGACAAAGATGCCGGTTAGTCACACCCACAATCTTGCAGGCGTGACATGTGAAAAATGTCATGGGAAGGCACAGAAGCGACAGGCTGTTGAAATGGCAAAGTGCATAACCTGCCACAATCCTGCAAAGCTTGTCGAAAAAACAGCAAAGATAAAACCTGAGAACCCCCACACGTCCCCACATTATGGAGACAGCCTCGATTGTAATCTTTGTCACCACCAGCATGAGAAATCAGAAAACTACTGCAACCAGTGCCATCAATTCAATTTTAATGTACCATGAGCATGTTCAGTGAAATCCTCCGGCCTATTCCTACAAGCAGTTGTTCTGGGAAAAGCTAGCAAATCTTGAAATGTATCATGCCCCTAACAAGCGATTTTCTCCATGCCAAGGTCACAATACTTATGAGCCAGGTCTACATAGAGCTCTCTTGCCCAGCTCCAGTGTTCTTGTTCCTTTTGCAATGCTTTCCGGATTTGTCTCGCGGGGTTGCCAGCAACCATGGTTGACTCTGGTATCTTCTGGTTTTGTTTTACTATGGCTCCTTCTGCTACAATGGATCTCCCTGCAACCTCGGACCGGATGCTTAATATTGCCCCCATGCCTATTGCAGCCAAATCACCTATAGATTTGGCGTGTATGATCGCTCCATGGCCAATGATGACCCCACGGCCAACAGAACAGATATCTTCAGGAGGGGCGTGAATTATCACTCCTTCCTCCACTGCTGTTCCATCCCCTATCTCGATCCTTCCGTAGTCTCCCCGTAGAATTGCACCATGACCGATGTAGCAATCATTTCCGATTGTTACGTTACCGATGACCGTGGCTGTTTCGCTCACATACGTACCAGATCCGATAACAGGTTCTTTTCCATCAAATCTGTAAAGCATTTCTTATTTCCTCCACTTGATCTTTTCAGTTTGTATCTTCGTGATTCGATCAATCTTCTTTCTTGCCCTTTAGTAATTCTTGGGTTACCAGTTTTATCGTTTCACATTGTCTATTCGAATGGGTGTTCCGTTTCATTATGTTTCTGAAGATTTGTGCGATCAAACTGGTCGCTGTTCTATCACTCTCACCAAACGGTCATGGGCCATGAGATAACCAATCATTAAGTGTGGCACACAAAACGATCCCTACCCATTCGGAACATTCTGTCATTGTGGACAATCCGGGTATCCTTATCAATATCCATGTTCTGGTAGTTGTGTGCTTTCTTCATGGTAGGCCCGTGCTTGTTTGTGAAAAAATACCCAATATATAAAAGGCATTTCCCAAAAATTTAGAATGTATGCCTTTCTTCTCGTCCATGACCTTGTTTAACTGGGGTAAGCTTCATATAATCAAGGGCGCTTTCATCCGTTCTGATCCTCTTGTGGCTTTACATCTCCTATATAGCGCATAAAGTGGTCCTGGATTGCCTTTCGCAAACCCGTGATACCAAGTACAGAACAGTGGAGTTTTTCTTCGGGAAGGCCATCTAGGGCCTTGACCACATCGTCATCTGTGAGCATGAGAGCATCATCCAAATCCTTTCCTATAGCAAGTTCGGTCATGACACTTGCCACAGCAATGGAAGCGGGACAGCCTCTGATCTGGTATTTCACATCAGCAATCGTGTTATCACGTACCCTAATAAAAACTCTCATAAAATCACCACATGAAGGGTCACCAATTTCTCCTATCCCATCTGCATCTTCCATGAAACCGACATTTTTCGGTTCTTTGAAGTGGGATACTACTTTTTCGCTGTAAAAAGACATGGTTTTTACAACCTCCTGATAAATCTAAGATTTTTGTAATGAGAGGAGCCTTATTGCACCAGACCTTTTAAGTTGCCTGAAGTTTGCCCCTTGCTTAATGCACGTGAGGGCAAGCTGCTTATCGATGACCAAGCTTCCTGATATCATGTCAATGCCGTGATCGAATACGACAGGAGTCATAGGCGTTGTAGGTCCCAGCAGCATTGTAAAGCTGGATGTGGGGCACAGGGGCAATAGATCTTCCAGCGTGTGGTTGATAAGCGTGGTGCTTGAGATGGCTATCACATCAGAGTCCGGAAGATACTTGGACGCATCTTCTGCAGGGTAATCGCCAGGTCTTTGCCATTTTTCAATAACCCAAAGGTTTTTCGCAACATCTTTTAGATCATCTACAAAAGGGAAGTGTCCAATAATGGAGATGTTCTTGCCCCTGCCTTTATCCATAATGATTTTGCCTGCATTTATCTCGACACATTGTGACAAATCGATTGGTATAAGTGAATTTATTGCTGCCAAACCCAACGAAGCCATTCCGATGTCCGGGGAAAGAGAGAATCTTGCAATATCGGCTGCGGGCTGTCCGATCAAGACAACCGGCTCAACATCATCAGAGTGATCGTGGGCACAGTCACGGAACATAGTGGAAGAAAGCCCGCATGAACTGCTCGTAACAGCTGTCCAGTAAAGACCGCGAACTACATCATCAACAAGTGTATCATCATTGATTGAAGATAAGATGTCAGTCAGTATTTTCATGGTAATCTCCCGTATTCACCCTGTCCGCCCTGTGTACTTTATAATGTTTTACAAGTATTGCGAGTGTTATATCTATTCTCATTACCAGTGCGGTTCCACGTCGGGGTTTGCAAGTTTTATAAGTTTACCTATCTCAAATTGTCGAATTGCCTCTTCAACCGATATATTGGTTGCAGAATATACATCGAGTCCTGCCATCTGGATTGCCTGGAATGCTTTTGGCCCAAAGTGACCACTGATGATTGCTCTCGCCCCTAAACTAATCACATTCTGGGCTGTCTGAATACCGGCCCCTTGGGCCGCGTTCAGGTTCTGAACATTATTTACCACAGTATGCTTCTTTGTCTCCATGTCATAAAGAATAATTTTTTGTGCCCTTCCAAAACGCAGGTCAACCTTTCCCTGGAGTGTACCGTCAGTGCTCGTGATTGCTATTTTCATACCTCTTTTTTCTTCAACTTGCCGATTGTTGTCCTCTGAACATATGGATACGGAGGTTTTTATTTTGCAGCTCCATTCATTCTTCCATCTGCATACTCCCACTGACACATCAGGGGTTGTTACATTGCCGCCTTCAATCCGTAAAGCTTTGCCATTCACCACTGCATCACTCAGTTTTTGATGAGCAGAGACGAGAAGCCGATGGAATGTTGACTGAGATATACCCATCTGTAATGATGCTTGTTCCTGAGAGAGACCAACCAGATTTTTCAGCCGAATTGCTTCAAGCTCGTCATGGCCTAAAAGCACCTCTTCGAGTATGTCTATGGGTGTTCCTGCTGGTTTAAAATATGTTGTGCTTGGGGTGAAGCCAACTCTTCTGGGGCATGTTGGTCTTGGCATCCATTATTCTCCTTATTATATAATGAATATATATTCATATAGCTTCCTGTCAAGTATTTTGTTTCTCATTCTAACCTTTATTGAGCTGCTTTTAAATAATTTCTGATCAATCAAGGGGGAAAAGAAATTGTTCTGAGCTAAATGATGCATATAAACTTTTGTGTTCATGTTCTTCTGATGGTGCGATTTGTATCAGTAACTTGATTGCCAGTGATGTTCGAAATATGATACCAAATAAAATCGAAATAAGGAGATGTTTTCTTACGGGTCAAAGGCCATATGCCTCTCTAAAGCTAGTTAGAAACATTTGATTTTACCTAGGGATATATTTTATAAATTCAAACATTTGTTAGTTCTCTGGTCGGAAAAAATGTCTTATCTTCGTTACTATCATATTAAAATCCTATTGTTTTTGATTATTCTTTTGCTTTCTTTCTCCGCCTTTGGCGCAACTGACTCTGATAATTGCCTGGGTTGCCATGATGGAATGAAAGATTTTACCCATGGCGGCACAACATGTCAGGACTGTCACTCTGACGTCACTTCACTGCCCCACGATGAGAGGCTAAAAAAGCCATCTTGCAAGGAGTGTCACAGAAAAACTGCCGAAGAGCATGATGCCGGTGTTCACGGGGCAGCGAAAGTAGAATGTAAAACCTGCCACACTACACATGTTATCACTAAAAGCAGGAAGTCCTGCTCTGACTGTCACGGTGATGCGTCCCATAGTTCGCTACCCTCAAAAAACAAACATCTGGAAAAACTTTCATGCCTCTCCTGCCACAGTCCAGTTAAAAACAGTTCTATCAAAACCACCCTCCAGGTAAAGAGGAAAGGGCTTATTTCAAAGGCATCAATAGATCTTGACGGTAACAACACAATTGACATCAGCGAGTGGGATAACCTTCAAGCGGTCTTGAGCAAAACATTTAAAAGTTCTCCTATAATCAAAAAAAGCTATTTCGCTGAAAGCGATGTCCACGCTATCATGAAAAAACCCCAACCCTGCAAAGCATGCCATATTGACCGGCAACTTTTTGGTCAGGCTAAATTATTTATCCAAGGTGCAGTAAAGTTTGAGATTTTTGTTGATCCGTCCATCTTTATCCCAGAAATTCCTTCAATAGAAACATACCGGAAGACCGTTCACGGTCAAAAAGGGGTTCAGTGTTCGGATTGTCACGTATCCCAGAAAAATATTGATGATTGCGTCTGTATAAAATGTCATCAGGACATTCGCAAGGTTTACAAAGATACGGTCCATTCTCAAAAGGGGGCAATACAGTGTATCGCCTGCCATAATCCCCATCGTATCAGAGCTTACAAGGAACTTACCGCAAAAGAGAGGTTGGCTGTATGTTCCCGGTGTCATAAAGACTACATTCAGACCCACACATGGTTGCCGAACACTACTCTTCACTTCAAATATCTTGAATGTTCCACATGTCACAGTCCCAAATCTGCAAAGAGCATGGTTTTCTACTTGAGCACAAAAAAGGGCGACAAAGAGGAAAGGGTAGACTACAAAACCCTGGAAAGCTTCTATGGAAAAAATATACTAATGACCCCATTCCTTGACAAAAACAAAGATGAAGTAGTGGATTCACAAGAGCTGACAGGTTTTTTCAGGGATGTTAGAGATAGGCTTTCAGGCAATGCCTTTATTGGAAGTTCAATCATTGTTACGCGCGTGCATCATGATTATTCAGTAAAAAGACAAAAGGAACGCATATGTGCAACATGCCACTCTGATCAAGCTCCATTTTATGAATCTATGTTTTTTGTCTTACCAGAAGATGGATTTCATATGTATGTTCCGGTTAAAGGCACTATCCTTTCAGCAATGCCAATATCTGTTTTTGTTGACATGAGCCTTCTCGGGCAACAAAAGGCAACATGGGCTGATGTAAAAGGCCTCTTTACTTTAAAACCCGGAGAATTTGCACCCTATGCAAAGGAGCTTGGTTTCAAATGGATTGATCTTATTGCCATTGGGCTTGGTGCTATTATTATATTTTTCATTCTCGTCCATACCCTTGTAAGGATCATTATAAGAAAATGAGAAAGGTTTTTATTCACCCCATTTCCGTTAGAATCTGGCACTGGATCAATGCCGGACTTATTTTTTTTCTCATCATTACAGGCGTTCAACTTCGTTTTTCCTGGCTCACGTTATTTCAATACCACCATGCTGTATTTACACACAAGATAGCCGGTTTTATTTTGGCTGGATCTTTTCTCTATTGGCTCGCCTATTACTTAATCACCGGGAATTTTAAGCAGCACTATATATTTCATAGGAAAGATGCAAAAGGTATGGTACGCCAGGCCATTTATTATACCTTTACTATGTTTAAGCACCAGAAAAGCCCCTTTACCCCATCATCACAAGAAAGATTTAACCCCTTGCAAAAAATAGCGTATTTATCGGTAATGCTCATTTTCACACCTGTAATTCTCGTTACTGGTATCCTTTTCAGTGACATTGTCTGTTTTCTGGGTATTATCAATTATATTGGAGGACTCAGAATTCTCGATGCAATACACGTGGCCACAGGATACGTTTTCTTCCTCTACTTAATTGTCCACCTTTATATGTCAACCCTCGGTCACAGGGTAGTTTCCCATGTAATAGCCATGATTACCGGATATGTTGAAGAGGGTGATGAAACAAAACAGGAACAGGTCGAGTGATTATTATAGCACCCTCAATATAACAACAATGCTTCAGTTTCTGAAATAGAACAGTATGGAGAAAACTGGCGCTCGCTGATTTATTATACCCTGATCATTACCCCGAAAGCCCAGGGTTGAAGAGAAGGTCAAAATCGTCAATGATGCCTGTTCTATATTAGGAAATCCACATAGCCGGGGAGAATAATACGACCTGCATAGTTTCCATTCCTTGGTATGGAATATTTTCATAGTAGGTAAACAATAATAGATGCAGATACGTCAGATAGAGGAAGTTAATGTGGCTGGGAACGTATGGAGTACTGTCCACAGGTATATTTTATCTGCGTAAAGCAATAAGAGAATAAACAAGACACGTTGCATAAATGGAACCGACAGAATGCCTTATGTGTAACTTCGGCTCTAATAATCTCCAAGTCCATTTTTCCACACAGCAATTTTGCCTGAGGCCCACAGATGTCCTACAGGTTCTTCTATGTCTCAACGAATTCGACCCTATATTTCGGCGGGAGGCTACTCGACATCAGCCTGACCAAGGCTCGTTTGCCAGCTGCCAACCTCTCTTCACATCGACATCGTAGCTGGCCAAAGTCAGCCGATTCCAGAAACACCCTTAAAAGCTCCAATTCTTCCGCCAACCGAGCATCTTCTTCCTTCCCTTTAAGGAGCAGGCTAAGTACCCGCTCATACTCTATTTTAGTAACAGTCTCGATGCAATGCGAAAGACTTGGCTCAAGCTCGATTTCAATCATTCTGCAAGCCATCTACATACATTACACTGTGTTTCCAGTAGTAAGACCGGATTTTTTATTTCCGCTGGTACAAGATATTGTAAATAAACATATATAATCTTTTTATGGTAATTCTTCTGAGCAATTATACTGAAGATTCTAAACAAAAATGAATATATATGCACTAAAATTATAAAAATCTGGCTCAATCGTGTCAATAACAAAAAAGTTGGTTAGCTTTCCATCTAAGACACCCCATTTCTCCGCTCTTGATCATTACAACATAAAACTATAAAGCCTTGAAATACACAGCCTTCAAAAACACGCGTAATCCTCTTTTTGCAAATTCAAAAATATGATTCTCCCGGATGTTGCAATCAAAGAACATAATTGAATTGGCATCATAGCCCGGCTACATGAAAGTTATCAGGCCTATGGGAAAGTTATGCGGTTACAAAATCACATGGCATTTTGCATTATCGCCACTGTCATGTTTGCATTATCACTGGGCTGTTGACTGGTAAAGTTGAGTCATGGTAATCAACGCAATAAGACTTCATAAATTAAGGGCTAGCAACCTTGAACAGCCCCAACAGTCTGATTGCAAATTTTACAAATCCTACCTTGACATGCATCTCTGTATCTGTTATTCAATCAATGAGAATGATGAAGTTCGCGGTTCTCTTTGCGATTTTTTTTGTATATTTAACTTGCGCTGCCTCAGCAAGTGAGGTGGGCTGCATAGAATGTCATACATATGAACCTGTTCTCGAAGCTCTTGTTACAGTGCCCACGGTAGCCCCTCAAACAGGGGTTGGACCAACAGGTGGACCAGCTACTATGATACCGAAAACGTATCACAAACGGTTTCTTGTAGATAAAACCGTGCTGGATAAAGATCCCCACTTTATCAATGGATGCAGTTACTGTCACAGAGGTGACGAAAAATCCATTGACCAAGAAAAAGCACACACTGGCATCATTAAAAAACCCTCTGCCGACCTAAAGGCCTGTAGCGACTGCCATGAGGGCATTACCAAGTCCTATCAGGACGCTCCTCACTATACAGTTAAGGGCATGTTGAACAAGGCATCAAAAGGATTTTCAAAAAAGATAGATGGGATTTTTCCCGAAAAAGTATTTGAACAATCATGCAAAAGCTGCCACGCATCGTGTGGCGACTGTCATGTCAGCTCTCCGTCTAAAGACGGAGTGGGTAGGGGTCTGATAAAAGGCCATAGATTTGTAAAAAGAGATGAAGGAAAAACCTGTGGCGTGTGCCACGGAGGGAGGGTTTACCCTGAATTTATTGGTAAACACACCAAGAGTCCTGACGTACATTTTCAAAAAGGCATGACGTGTGTTGATTGTCACAAGAAAAACCAGATCCATGGTAGCCCTGGTAGCATTCGAAAAAACGAAATAAAAGGACAGAACAGTCCTAAGTGCATTGATTGTCACAAGTTAGGAAGGGAGGTTAAAACCACAGCAAGGCTGGCCCATACAAGACATGAGGGAACCGTTAGCTGTTATGGGTGTCATTCTCAAGGTGACTATATCAATTGTTATAACTGTCACTTGGACAAAGGAGCAACCTCGAAACTTGGTTTTTTCCTTGGCGTTAGTCCTGATGATAAAAAGACCCTCACCACTCTTCGGGTTGTACCTAGCCTCAGTAGCACTTTTTTGAGTGCAGGGATAAAGGTGAAGAGCTTCCATGAGATGCCAGACTATAAGGCTGCATCAGTTCATAACGTACAAAAGATCACCGAGAGGACGCGCTCATGTGATACGTGTCATATAAAGAGAAAGGGTTTTCTTTCAAAGGATACACTCATGAAGAATGGTTCAGAGGCAAATAAACATTTGATTTTTAAGTTACTTCCTTTGAATATTAATTGAATCACTATGGGCTGGATTAGCGTGGACTTAATGGTGTCCATATTTCATCGCAAGAGCCTTCGTAAGGCAGCAGTTTTTATCATGCTCTTCATCCTGCCTTTTCTCAGTTCCTGTAAGGCAACGCACACACAAGACAAAAGTCAAAAAAATATCGATTCGCCCACTGCTGTTTACCTGATAAAGGAAAAGAAAGCTGCTGTTATTGACACCATGAGCTACCTTGAGTGTATGGACCACAGAATACCAGGGTCTCACTGTATTGCCCTTGAAGAGATTGATAAGAAGTTGCTCCCTGCCTTTCCGAACAAGAGCCAGCTCTTAATTTTTTACTGTGAATCGGATAAATGTTCGCGGGCTGGTCAGGCCTATGAAAAGGCAAAACTGCTCGGTTATGAAAGCGTATACATCCTTGAAGACGGTTTGGTTGCCTGGAAGAGAGCAGGCTATGAAGTTGAAACGATACAGCGGGTAAAAAGGGCTCCTGTAATCTCTATTAAATCAGTAAGGTTGAAGGAATTCATAAAAGAAAGAAAAGATACGTTCGTTCTGGATATTCGATCTGAGGATGCATTTAAAGCAAACCACCTCGATGGTGCCAAAAACATCCCCTTCTTCATGCTTCACAAAAGACTGGATGAAATCCCAAAAAACGTTCCAGTCATTGTGATTGATGAGAACGGGAAGAGGTCTTTTCTCGCCTGCTGCTACCTTATAAACAATGGTGTGAAAGATGTGATAAGGCTCTTTGGGGGAATGGAAACCATGGTTCGTCAGACAAGGAACAAGGATAACACATGATGAAGAAGTGTCGAGTATTGATCCTTATTCCTTTCCTGGGGTTCTTTCTTTTTGCAGTCAGCGCATATGCTGCCACTTTGAAGATACAGTGTTCAGACTGCCACGATAGTGAAAAATTTACAACAGGATTTAAAGGCTCGGTGCATGGCAACACCGGATGCACAAGCTGCCATGCTGGTTTCAAAAGTCTGGATAAACATGTAATTTTCAAAGAAAAGCCTGCCTTAATTTCCTGCGGAACGTGCCACAGTGAGATAGAAAAACAGTACAGGAATAGCTTCCACTCTTTATATGAAGACTTCAAGTGTTATGACTGTCACTATGATATCCACACACTTAAACCGGAAAAGGAGAATCTCAAGATTGCAGTTACGAAAAACTGTACAAAATGCCACACTAACGATGAGTATGCCTTGTCAGGTCATGGCGCGGCTGTCATGAAGGGCAACAAAGACACAGCTACATGCAGCGACTGTCATGGCTTGCACGACACAAAGGCGTATCATACATCGGGCGAGACGTATCTGTTGGAGGCGAGGGAATTCTATAACAAAACCTGTAAAGCCTGTCACTCCAATAAAGAGATGATGGAGCGCAATAATATCTCTCCAAATGCTGTCAAGTATTACGAAGAAACATATCATGGCAAGGTGCAGGACTTGGGATACCCCACAAGCGTTGCTGGCTGTGCAGATTGCCATACAAACCACAATATACTTCCCAAGTCAAATCCCGCATCAACCATTCACCCCAAAAATCTTACACAAAACTGCGGGAAGTGCCACCCCGGCATTCACCCGAGGTTTGCTGAATACAAAGCGCATCCTGACTACAGAGATAAAGAAAGATATCCCCAGCTATACGTGAGTTTTCTACTGATGGCAGGACTTCTTCTCGTAACCTTCGTTTTCTTCTGGACACATACCCTTCTCTGGTGGCGAAAGGTATATTGGGAAAGGCACCAAATGGAGGAACTGGGTATAAAACTGGAAAGTCCCTTTACCCACAAAGAAGGTATTGAAAGAATCAAGCGATTTTCTGTGACGGACAGGATAATGCATGTTCTTCTCATTATTTCATTTTTTGGTCTTGTAATAACCGGCTTCCCTCTGAAGTATCACAGCACGCCATGGGCTGGAGCTATCATAAAAGCCTTGGGAGGAGCTCACAATGCAGGCCTTTATCACAGGGCTGCCGCATTGATTCTTATTGGATTATTCCTCTATACATTATTGAAATGTTTTCGCTTTGCTTTTCCAAAAGGCTTTCGCAAGGAGGGATGGCGCGGGTTCTCTGCGAGGATTTTTGGACCTGATTCCTTAATGCCAAACGCACAGGATTGGCGTCAATTCAAAGCTATGGTCAAATGGTTTTTTGGGAAGGGCAAACCACCAACATTTGGTCGTTGGACTTATTGGGAGAAATTCGATTTTCTTGCAGTTTTCTGGGGCATGATTGCTATTGGAGGCTCAGGTGTGACCTTATGGGCGCCGGGACTTGCATCATGGGTTTACCCTGGCTGGGTTCTCAATATTGCGAGCATTGTTCATTCAGAAGAGGCCCTTCTTGCTGCCCTTTTTATATTCACAGTCCACTTTTTCAATACCCATTTAATTCCATCGAAATTCCCTATGGACACAATCATCTTTACGGGTAGCTACAAACTTGAAGAATTGTGGAGATTCAGAACCCCTGAATATGAACGGCTTGTGAAAGAAGGGAGACTGGAAAGCCTGAAAGTTAAGCACCCCTCAATAACCTTAAAAATCATCTCATCCATGTTCGGCCATGCAAGTCTTTGGATCGGGCTTCTCTTCACCCTTATATTGCTGTGGACATTCTTCTTTGCTTAAACATCCGCTATCCCGGGGCCTCACCCCTGATCCATAGGCCTCTGTTCATCTAAGCCCCAAGACATTCACAACATAAAGAGCAAGCAGGATCAGGATGGCGCCCACAAGACAGAGAACAATGATCCGGTAAGGCTGGACTAATAGAGGGTTCTTAATCACCGAGGTCAAGGAAATGTTTTCTTCTTTCAAGACACGGGCAACTGTCTTTTTGTTCACAATGGCCTTTGATTTAGAGTAAACAGAGAGCATGCAACGATCACTCAGGATGTTTACAAGTCGGGGATACCCGTTAGATGCCTTGTAGATGAGCCTTGCAGCTCCCTTTGTAAAACCTGGAGTTCCCTTGGAGCCTGCCTTGATGAGCCGGTACGTAATATAGTGCCTGACGTCTCTTTCGCTGAACGGTTTAAGTTTGTATGTAACCGTGATGCGCTGGGCGAGATGTCGCATTGAAGGTTCCTTTAGCCTCTCAACCAACTCTGGCTGAGCAAAAAGAACGGTGCGGAGTATTTTCTCCTTTTCCGTTTCCATGTTGGAAAGAACACGTATAAACTCAAGGAGCTCATTGGAGAGAAGTTGTGCTTCATCAATTACAAGTACAGTCTCTTTCCCCATCCTGTGTTCTTTCAGGAGAAAACACTCCAGGGCATCATAGAGTTCTTTTCTGGACGAACCATTGGTCTTTAAGCCCAACTCTTTTAGGATCGTCCTGAGGAGTTCGTCTTCATCCATTATAGGATTGAGGATAAGGGCTGTATTATAAATATTTTCATCAAGAGAGGACAGAAATATTCTTGAAATAGTCGTTTTCCCCAGCCCTACATCTCCATAAACAAGTGCAAAACCTTCTTTCTGTCCAAGGAGGAAATCAAGGTGAGACAAGGCCTCCCTGTGCGTCTCTGTTTCAAAGTAAAAAAGCGGATCCGGAGTCAGTCCAAAAGGTTTTTCACTGAGTCCAAAATATTTTAAATAAGGTATTTCCATGAACTTAATATGACACTAACGGCTATTTTTTACAATAAATTATTGATATCCCTATGGTATTCTTATAAAATCAGACAATAATGCTCTCCATCATTATTCCTGCATATAATGAAGCCCCTTTCTTGCCTGAAGTCATCAGAAGGGTTGAAGAAACACCCTATGAAAAGGAAATTATAGTTGTTGACGACGGGTCTTCTGATGGTACTCGTGATTATCTGGAGAGTCTGAGCACAGAGAGGGTTAAGGCTATTTTCCACGAAAAGAATATGGGAAAGGGTGCGTCCTTTCGTAGCGGCCTTTCACTTGTAACTGGGGATATCATCATAGTGCAAGATGCTGATCTCGAGTATGACCCGAAAGACTACCCGGTACTCTTAGGCCCTATTCTTGAAGGAAAGGCTGATGTTGTCTATGGTTCTCGGTTTTTAGGCGGACCTCACAGGGTACTTTTTTTCTGGCATTCTGTAGGCAACTCTCTCATAACCCTGATCTCGAACATGTTGACTGACCTTAACCTCACAGACATGGAAACCGGTTACAAAGTTTTCCGAAGAGAAGTGTTCAAAGACATCAGAATAGAGTCAAATAGGTTTGGGTTTGAACCTGAGATCACGGCCAAGGTAGCAAAAAAGGGTTTTCGGATTTATGAGGTTCCTATTTCATATTCGGGCAGGAGTTATCAAGAGGGGAAAAAGATTACGTGGAAGGATGGTATTAAAGCAATTTTTACTGTTTTAAAATACAACCTTTTCCGACGATAAATAAGCTCATGTCAAAAAAATGGCAAAATATTAATGGGTTCACTGCAATAGAGGCAATCATGGTGGTTCTGATTATGGGTATACTTGCTTCCATACTTATGTACCGATATAATATCTCACAAGAGGCGGGGGCTATAGTGGCAAAGGATGCCCTTATTGCTGATATCCTATATACCCAGGCAAAAGCAATGGCCTCAGAGACGCAACAAAGCATTACCTTCACTATTGGCTCTGGTATTTACACCATGCAGGGCGAAAAAAAGAAACTTCCTGATGGTGTTGTCGTAACAAGTACCAGTTTGCCAGGCAACACTCTACTGTTCAACACCCTTGGAGAACCAATGTTTGGGATTAGCGATAGGACAGTTGTTCTTACAGGAGGGCGAACGTTGACAGTTTACGCCATTACAGGAAAAGTGGAGTAAATGGCAAAAAATTTAACAGTCGGTGGTTTTACACTTCTTGAATTGATCGTTTTCATTGCTGTTGCAGGCATATTCATTCCCATGGCCTATATTGCGTTCATGGCTACAACGCGAGCTTCGATGAATCCAGAAGGAGTCATAATTGCAAGGTTCCTTGCTGAAAGCAAACTTGAAGATATCACCAAGGATACTTTTCTAAATCTTCAGGGAGGACAGACAGGTTATGTTGCCGTTCCAGGATATGCTGGCTACCAGTGGCGCTGGACTATTCAACTCATTGCATATCAAGGTCGCACAACTCATGGGTCTCCGAAGCTGGGCATACCTGAGATGTGGCGCGCCAGCACCGTCTATAGGACTGGAGATTATATAACGCCCACAATAGCCACGCCCGCAACTCATTTCTATAGATGCATACCGCCTGAAAGATGGCAGTCAAACACCCGTTATGACTTAAACAGCTATGTTTCGCCGATAGTACCGAATAACCTCTCTTATCGGGCTACAGCACGTTCGAGTTTTCCTTCTTGGCAAGCAAATCATGCATATGTTTCAGGAGATTACGTGATTCCCACAGTACCAAATGGTCGTTCTTATCGGTGCACAGGAACAGGCACTTCCGGATCAGTCGAGCCTTCCTGGCCTTCAACAGGCACTATCGCTGATGGAACTGTCATCTGGCTTGAAAATACCAATACCCTTACCACTGGCCCACAGGAGCCGGCATGGCCAAATCAGAGTGCATCAGCCAGTTCTGTGGATGATGGCAGCATTACCTGGATTAGAGAGGCAATGAAGTCTGCATCAACAGAACCATCCTGGCCCCCAATAAGGTCGTCTATTGTGAACGATGGTAGTCTGCGCTGGCAGGAAAGCACGTGTTATAAACTGGTCACTGTATATGTCAGAGAGCCGAAGGGGTTGGAGTATGCTGTCAACTCCCTTGTTACGGCGAGGCCCGGAACATATCCATGAATATGAGAAAGGGTTTTACGCTCATAGAACTGATCATTGTGATCGTCATCAGCAGTATGGTGGGTGTTTTTACTTTTTCCTTTATTTATAGTAGCATACAAACGTATCGTCTCATGAGGACACAAAGTCAGATATATCAGGAAGCATCATATGTCCTTGATCGAATCACTAGAGAGCTTCGTGATGCAACATACAATCTGAGCAGCACCAGGGGCATTTCTTTCACAAAGGCCCATCAAACCCCTGCTGACTCCAATACCTTTGTTCGCTATTATCAATCAGGCACTTCGCTTTTCAGATGCTCCGATTCAGTATCCGGCCATATTTGTCTTTTTAATCCTGACTCTTCTCCGACCAACAAGGCTATCAGTAGCAATATTGCTGCCTTTGAGGTTCTGCACAGCCCGAATGTCCAATGCAATCCGTCGAACCCGCCCACCTGCCAGGATGACTCTTTTTCTATAACCCTAAGAATGATTAAGGAGGGTCAGACTATCGTTGTGGGGGCTACAATCACACCAAAAAATTATTGCACGTATGGCCCTACATCAACTTCCTGCTCTTCCAGCGATTACACAAACAGAAGCTTTAACAGGGACTATCGAGATGTGGTTAACTGAAAAGGGCTTTTCTTTAATCGTTTTGATTATTGCCATAACATTGACAAGCATTCTTGGTGTTGGTGTCGTTTCTTTCATGAGTGCTAAACACAAAACCCTTGTCCCACAAACACAAACCTGTCAAGCCTATGCGATTGCGCACGCCGGCATAGAGTTTGCAATACGTTATGCATATGACAATAAAGATGACAATGATTTTCCAGATGCTCACTTCCCAAAGACTGTATCTTTGGGGGGAGGCAGCTTTACGATAACGTATGATCTGACCAACAATTTGGTCAGATCTGTGGGAGTATACGAGACGGCTTCAAGGACTATTGAGTTAACAAATTTCAGAAGTTATGCTAATATTCCTTAGGCCGACACGATAGGCATGGTAGTTTTGATGCGAGGGGTAAGCACCATACAACATACAAAGAAGGGTCTGCTTTAGGGCCATAGAATGGATATTCTCGGCATTGATATAGGAACAAATTCTTTACCGGTCGTTGGAATCTATACGGGGAGCACGGCGAACATGAAGGGAAGGCTCCAACAGTTTAGCTGGTGGAGGGGGCGACACAAGCCCCTGTAATAGATATGGATATTCTCGGCATTGATATTGGAACTGTTAGCGTAAAGTACCTCAGGATAAGGGGGAAAGGGGTTATCATCTCTCATGGTGATTACCCCCATAAAGGCGGGTGGGAAGATCTTAATTTTGTGCTTACAGACATTAAAGACAAAGAAGGAACTGATGTTGAAATTGCCATTGCGGTAAGTTCCCCGGATATTCTTAAGAGAAGTTTTTCCATACCTGTTATGCCCAGGGACGAAGCCAAGGAGGCAATTGAGTGGGCTGCGTCAAAGGTTGTTACTACTTCCCTCGAAGATATGATCTATGAAAATATCATGCTTGGTCAGATCAATGAACGGGGCCTCCAGAAAGAAGAAGTATTTTTTATCGGGGCAAATAAAGAATACATCGATATTCTCCTTTCTGTTTTTGAAACTGTTGGTTTTCGAAGAGTCAACATTATCACTGATTGCGGCGTCCTTTATCTGCCTATAATTGCAGAGAAAAAAGAAGGAACAGTTGCAGTAGTAGACATTGGTGGAAGGCAAACAGGCATTTATATTTTCGATGAAAAGAGACTTCGTTTTATGAGGGAGATTCTTACGGCATCGGAAAGCTTCATAGATACCCTCATGAGCGAATTTGGCCTATCGTATGATGAGGCTGAGCAGTATATCATTGAGAAGGGATTTAATGAAGAGTCCAAGAACATCCTGTCTTTTCCTCTTGACCGCTTAACCGGAGAGGTTCAGAGAACATTCAATGTCTATACCCGAAAGCATCCCGAAAGGCCAATCACGAAAATATATATAACAGGAAGGGCATCGAGAATACCAAACCTGATCTCAAGGATTCAAGATGCTTTCATGGAAGAAGTTGAACGCCTTATGAGTCCGATCGAAATTGATGAACAATTTCTACCCTTATATGCCCTGTGTATGAAGACTGAACCACTCGTTAATCTCCTCCCTGAAAAACTCAAGGCAAGAAAGAGAGAAATGACATTGCAGAGCTGGCTGAGACTCGCCACTATATGTGTTGTGGCTATACTTCTTATACCATCAATCATCATGCTTACAGACCTCAGGAAAATGCAGGTTTTCATAAAGAGTGAACAGGCTGATGTGGCCTCAAAAAAAGAACAGTTAAGGCTCCTGGGAAGCATTACCACAGACTCCCGTTATGGTGAGTTGATGGCACTCAACAAAGAAGTTGGTAAGAAGGATGTTACCTTTGTAACCCTGTTGAAATACCTTTCCTCACGGTTACCGAGAGATGTTTATATTAGAGAGATTGGATTTACCGACAAAAATAAAAGGTTCGATTCAACTATAAAGGATTTATCAAGAGAGCACTCTACCAAAGAAGGATCCGGTATCAGGGAGACAGCTAAGACAACACCCAAAGAAGACGCTGAGGCATCAGCACCATCAAAGGGGGCTATTCCTGCGACCGGTCAAAGTACTTTGGCGATCATTCCAGGTGAGCCTGATTATGCAGTAACCTTAAGAGGTTATATTTTTGGTGACATTGACGTTCTCGAACCAGCCCTCGTAAATCTGGTCATCAGCATTGAGCGGTATGCTCTTTTGAGGAACGTTGAGGTGTCGATGAGAGAGACAAAAGAGATTCGAGGGAAAAAGGCTCTTGAGTTCATTATTACGGGTCAATGTATACGTCATGAGATTTAAGATCATATACCTCTGGTTCAGTCTGCCCGTTCTTCTTGCAGCAACATGGTTTTTTGCATTCTACTCGCCTGTATCCTCTTTCATTGAGAAACAACGTGCAGAGCTCTCAGCAGCCAAGAGGACAGGAGAAATGATGGGGAAGGCCCTCAGAGATGTACTGGAAACACGAAAAAAAGATGCTACCGCACGCCTGTCACTTGACGGTATATCGAAAAACGTGCCTGCGTATCAGCAATTTCCCACACTTATCAGGGCTATAACCGAATCGGGGAAAAAAGAAGGGATTGTGTTCGATTTACTGAACAGCAATGCTCTGCCGTATGACTCCGGGCAAGCTTCCCCACTGATGAAGCCTGCCCTTGGTGTCGGGTTTAAAGGAAAGTTTCTGGATATAGGTAAGTTTCTTGAAGCAGTTGAAAAACAAAAAGGGTTTAAGCGCATAGTGGAAGGAAGATTATCATATGCAGACAAGGATTATCCCATACTGACTGGAAATTTCCTCATTGAATTTGTGGTATGGAAAGGGGATTAGTTTTGTGAAAGTAAGTAAATCTATATTGGTTGCTCTTATACTTGCAGTGCTCTTTGCAGCATATTCGTTCTTATTTACAGACAAGAAGGTGCAATCAACCTTTCCTGTTCCTGTCACAAACATAGCCGGGACAACTCCGCAGGCCCCATACTCCACAACTGGAAGCAAAACACCAAGGCTCAATGTAGACACTCTAAACCTTTCCTGGCAGAATGACCCCTTTTCCCTTCCAAAATCGGTTATGGAAAAAAAAGCTGAGAAGCCAAAAATCGCTCTGAAGCTCGTCGCAATTATGGAAAGCAATGCAGGGCGGTACGCAATTATTGGTGGAGAAATAGTTAAAAAAGGTGACAAAATCGGGGAAGAGAAGGTTGTTGAAATCCACAATGACAGAGTAGTGCTTATTCGTAATAATACGAAAAGGATATTATCAATTGAAGATACCAGGTAGTAGAACAATTGCAATAATAAGTAATACTGGGGGATAAAGTGAAAAAACTATTCATTTTTATTTGTATTCTTTTTTTATGCGCTGCGTGTAGACACGTGCAGACAGCGACAACTCCTTCTGCCCCCATTGCAGTCAAACCTGTTGAAATAATGAGTCCTGTTGTTCCCCAGGTCGAAAAAGAAAGCAAAGCTTTGGCTGAGTCTTATGCTGAGCGTTTCTCCTTTACTTTGAAAGAAGCTGACGTGAAGGATGTTCTCCGAGGCCTTTCAAAGCAGACAAACTACAATGTTGTTGTAGAGCCTGATGTAAAAGGGGTGTGCACTGTCGATTTAAAAGATGTTACCCTCATTAAGGCTCTGGAATATATCCTTGAACCTCTCGATTTCACCTTCAAAATTGAAGAAAAGACAATTTATGTATCAAAACCAAAGCTCGAGACAAAATTTTTCTCACTGAACTATGTGGCGCTAAAAAAGATAGGGACAAGCAGCGTAATTGGCTCTGCTGGCGGAGTAGGCTCTTTGGGGACAGCAGGCAGCAGCAGTGAATACCGTTCCGTGGAAATCAAGACAGAGACTGAGGCTGACATATGGAAAAATATCGAGGATAACCTCAAGGTCATGCTTTCCAAAGACGGTAAAGTTGTGGTAAATAGGCAGGCCTTGATGGTCCTGGTTACCGATTATCCAAAAAACTTGAAACAGATTGCCTCTTTTCTCAACGCTGTAGAAGGTTCCCTTCACAAGCAGGTGATGATTGAGGCAAAAATAATAGAGGTTCAACTGAATGATGCCTCACGAGAAGGTGTGAACTGGCAATTCATTGAAGGCAGGATCGGAGAGTTTTTTGTCAATACCAAACAGGTATTTCTCAACCCAAACATTATTAACGTCCCAAGTACAACCCAGGCAACAGCCACAACACCTTACTTCAGGCTTTTTGTGGGCAACAAACATCTGAATATAGACAACACCTTTATTGATCTCCTCAAAACTCAAGGAAATATCAATGTAGTCTCAAGCCCCAGAATAGCAACCCTCAACAACCAGCGGGCAGTAATTAAGGTTGCACGGCAAGACGTCTATTTTGATGAACAGCAATCCGTTGGCGTTGTCAGTACCACCTCCCTGGCAACATATACACCAAAATTTATCACAGTAGGGCTGATGTTGGATGTAACCCCACAGATAGATAACAACGGGAATATTGTTCTCAACATTCATCCTATGTTAACAGAAAAGGTCGATGTGGCGCTCTCACCTTCTGGCGCAGCAGTCCCCATACTCGATGTTCGTGAGGCTGATACAATGGTAAGGGTTAGAGAAGGGGAGACAGTTATTATCGGTGGACTCATGAAAGATCGAAAGAGAATTTCTGATACCGGCACGAAGGGACTCATGGATTTGCCCCTCATTGGCTGGCTTTTCAGACTCAAAGAGTCTGAAGCCCAAAAAAATGAGCTTGTTGTGTTCCTAACACCGAGAATCATGTCAACCGGAGAAACCCCATGAGCGTCATCCTCGATGCCCTGAAGAAGGCACAGAAAGAAAGAAAGGATATGACAAAAAATCTCCCCTACAATCCCAGGGAAAAGTCGCAGAAATCACGTTGGGTTTTATATACCGGTGCCTTGCTTGTGTTCTGCGTTCTCCTCGTATTTTTCTTGATCCCTGACATGAAGAAAGCACCCAAGATAATGATAGAAGTTAACCCTGTCCACACTCCTCAGCCTATATCGCAACCTGTTGCCCCTGAAAAGACAGCAGCAGTTGTTCAGTCAACAGTCGCTGTCAATCCGCTTGCCTCAGAGCAATTAGACAGGCGTGATAACATAACAGGACACGTGAAACCTGTGAAAACACAAAAAAACATTGCCTCACTGCTATCTAAAAACGCATCGGGCATGACAAAATCCCGAGTGGAGACTCTGCCCGAAAAGGTTTGGCACCAGGATGAGGCCAGGGTTCTTATTTCATCGACAGATTTTGAAAAAATCAATCTCAAATTCCATAAGGCTGTAAAGGAGACAGAGAGGGGCAATATCTCAGAAGCCAAACAGCTCTATCATGCAATCCTGGCTGAGCAGCCAAGCAATGTTGAAACGCTTAACAACTTAGGGGTTATCTCCATCAAGGAAGGCAACACTGAGGAGGCTCTATTTTATTTCAATAAGGTTTTCCAGTACAACAAGAATTATGGAAAGGCATACAACAATGTTGGCCTCGTCATGATGAAAGGTGGTCAGAAAGGCCTTGCAGAGGAGTATTTCAGAAAGTCTATAGAACTGGAAAAAGATGATGTTGATCCCGTTATCAACCTTGCAGCGCTACTGCGCACAGAAAAAAGATATGAAGAAGCGGCGAGGTTGCTTGAAAACCTCCTCAGAACCAGCGTGACTAGCAAGCCTCTCTACCTTTCGTATGCACTCATAAAGGATGACCTGGGACATTACGAACAGGCGATAAAATATTACAGGTTATATCTCAGGGGAAGCATGGGAGATAGCCAACGAAGCGATGTAATAAAAAGACTTGAAGTTCTTGAGAATGCACAGTCTTCACGAACTCATTAATGGCAATTCATTGACTGCTGCGATAATTATAACAATGGTGCTTGGAGTACGTGAACCAAATATGGAGTTAACTGACCCGCCTTTGGACGGGAGGAAAAGGCGACGACGGCAGATATGGAGAAGCTAAGAAGTTAGGATTGTTAATATCTTGACATTTCTCACCTCCTTAGCTTCTAGCTTTAAAGATGGGGAAACCTGTTTGCTGAAGCCTCGGCTCAGGCAGATACGGATCCCGGCAATAGCAGCCATAGGGAGCAGAGCAGGACATGGCACGGATGATACGGAAAAAATTAGGAGAGATACTTGTCGGTGCAGGGAAGTTAAGTGACGAATCCCTTGTCAGAGCCTTGGATGAGCAAAAGAAGTATGGTGAAAAACTGGGCAAGATTCTTACAAAAATGGAATTCCTTACAGAAAAGGAGATTATCGACACACTGAGCCAACAACTGGGAATACCTATCGTTTCCCTTGATGGCCGCGATATTCCCATGGATCTCATACGGCTCTTCCCCGAAGAAGTCTGGAAAAATTACATGGTCATCCCTTTTGAAAAACATTTCAATGTTTTGAGAATAGCCATGGTAGACCCCCTTGATATCAATGCCATCGATGAAGTTGCTCGGCTCGTCAAGATGGAGGTTGAGCCGTGTATAGTCACTGAGGGAGACATGAAAAGGGCCTTGGCCAAGTATTATGGGGCAAAAACCATTGTTGAACAGACCCTTGAAGATATGGGCGAGGATGTTGATCTGACACTGATAAAAGATGCAAACCTTGAAGAGGCAGATAAAATATCCATTGATATGACCGAACAGGAGCCTGTTGTAAGGTTCGTCAACAGCGTTCTAACCCAGTCGCTGGCAGATGGTGCAAGCGATATTCATGTTGAACCGCTGGAACGTAAGATGCGTGTGCGGATGCGAATTGATGGAAGGCTCAGGGAGATCCCTGCCCCTGAAAAGAAGATGTTTCTCCCAATAATCTCACGCATAAAGATTCTTGCAGGCATGGATATAGCAAAGACAAGAATACCTCAGGATGGCCGTTTCGATATCAGGGAAGGGGCAAAAGAGGTTGGCGTGAGAGTGTCCACATTTCCCACCATCCACGGGGAAAAAGCGGTGCTTCGCCTTCTTGATAAAGGTGCTGCACTTTATGGCATTGACAAGTTGGGCCTCCTTCCTGATGATGAAAAGATTTTGAAAAATGTTGTGAAAAGGCCCTATGGATTTATCCTTTCAACAGGGCCAACAGGAAGCGGAAAATCTACCACACTCTATGCAATACTCAACTTCATCAACTCTCCTGAAAAAAATATTATTACCATCGAAGACCCGGTTGAGTACACAATCGATGGTTTGGCTCAAACTCAGGTAAATCCAAAAGCCGGATTAACCTTTGATTCTGGGTTAAGAGCAATCTTAAGACAAGACCCGGACATCATTATGGTTGGTGAAATCCGAGACAAGGAGACAGCAACAATTGCCATTCATTCAGCCCTCACAGGGCATGTTGTTCTCTCGAGCCTCCATACGAATGACGCAGCAGGCGCTGTTACACGACTTATCGAGATGGGGATAGAGCCTTTTCTTGCAGCCTCTGCCGTTTCCTGCGTTATTGGTCAAAGACTCCTTCGCAAAATATGCGGGGAGTGCAAAGAGCAGTACAACCCATCGCCTGCTGTTATTAAAAGCCTCAATATACCCGATGATGCTGTTCTTTATAGAGGTAAAGGATGTCCCTCCTGCAAATATACCGGATATAAAGGGAGAACAGGCGTTTTTGAGGTCCTCGTTATTGACGACTCAGTCAAGGACCTCGTTATTAGCAAGGCTTCGAGCGATATGATTAAAAAGGCTGCTGTAGAAAACGGAATGACTGTTATGCATGAGGATGCCATTACAAAGGTGCTTCTGGGCATAACCACCCTGGAAGAAGCCTTGGATGTAACCAGGATAGAATAGTGTGCAGCGATGAATGTGATAGAAAACCGGAACCCAACGAAGGAAAGGATGGATGGGAAAGTTTACCTACAAGGCCCGAGATGAAAAAGGTTCTCTCGTTACCGGGATCATAGAAGGTGACAACAGGCGGGCTGCTTATGCGCAGATTGATGCATTGGGTCTATTTCCTGTCGCAGTATCAGAAGCAAGGGAAGAGATATTCTCCATTGAAAGCTTTTTGACAGCCCTCAAGCCTGTTCGTTATGATGACATCATTTTTTTTACCCGTCAATTACAAACAGTTATACGTGCAGGCATCCCCATATTGTCTGGCCTTCGTGCCCTCGAAGAGCAGACATCCAATGTAAAGCTCAGGGGAGCAATCAGAGAGATGGTACAGGACATAGACAAAGGGGCCAGTCTTTCTGACGCCATGATGAAACAGAAGAAGCTCTTTCCGGACCTCTACACCAGCATGGTAAAGGCTGGGGAAATAGGGGGATCTCTTGAAGAGGTTCTGGAGCGCCTTGCAACCCTTCTCGAATTTCAATTAAAAACAAAGGAGATGCTCAAGTCTGCCATCAGATATCCAATTTTTGTGGTGACAACTTTGTTGATAGCTTTTCTCGTTCTCATCAATTTTGTTGTACCACGGTTTGCAGTTCTTTTCCGGGGTGCAAAGATGGATCTTCCCCTTCCAACACGAATGCTTCTTCTTACAAATGACATCTTCCAGAATTATGCCATATATCTCGGCATCTCCATTTTTATTTTGATTGGTGGTTTTTTGCTCTACAAAAGAACCGATGCGGGAACCCTTGAAATCGACAGACTGAAATTAAGGGCCCCCCTTATAGGACCAATTATCTTAAAAATATGTATGAGCAGATTTGCAAACATGTTTGAAAACCTTATCAAGGTAGGTATACCTGTTGTAAGGACCCTTGAGGTGGTTTCCCGAACAGTGGGGAATGAATATATCGCCCAGAAGATCATTGAGATAAGCGGAAAGATAGAAAGAGGCTTGGGTATCTCCAGACCTTTGCGGGAGGCCGAGATATTTCCGCCACTCATTATACACCTCATTTCAACCGGGGAACAAACCGGTTCCCTTGAGGATATGCTGAAAGAGGTATCTACCCATTACGACAGGGAAATAACCTATTCGATAAACAGGCTTTCAACGTGGATTGAGCCCCTCCTGACTGCAGGCCTTTCCTTGATGGTATTATTTCTTGCCCTGGCCATATTCTTGCCATGGTGGAACATGATGGGGGCTCTTAGGGGTGGTGGATGAAAACTTTTTTTAAAGATCCAAAAAATTTGAGATACAGGCTCAGCAGTGTCATACCAGGCGTTGCCTTTCTCACGAGCATTTTGACTGCAGCCACAATGACAAATCTGAAAATGGCGCACAACCAATATTTTATATGGCTTATAGCGCTGGCCGTTTTCTCGGCCCTGTGTTCTCTGGCTCTTGTATATGCTATGACATCTCCTCTCAAGGATCTTCTCATAAAGGCTGAAGATATAGTTCATTTTGAAAAAGTGAAATCAGACCGGGGGCTCATGATAGAGGTCTACCAGCTGATAGAAAAACTTATAGAATTGGCGAAATCAAAAGAGAATGGAGGCAGAAAAGAACAGGCTCAATTCATCGAAGACATAGAGCGCCTTGACTACCTCCTTCCCCTTGGCTACATGTCCCTCATGGTGGCTCATGAAGTGCGGAATCCCCTTAACACCATAACAGGGATGAATGAGCTTTTAAAAAACAGACTTGAAGACCCACAGTTGTTAAAGTACGTTCAGGTCTCTCTCGATGCCGCAAAGAAGATCGACATTTTTACCAAAGATCTGCTGGACTTCACAGATGATGTAGTTCATACAGAAGGTTTTGACATAAATGAGGTAATAGACGAATCATACAGAGCCCTTCGCTATGAGTTTAAGGATGTAACCTGCGAACTTCAGAAAGGAGAGTTGCCCAGATTTGTTGGCGATCGCAACAAGATATACCAGGCTATTCATAATATTCTCAAAAATGCTTTTGACTTTGAACGCGATGGCGGGTATGTTAAGGTAAAAAGCACCTGTGACCAATCATTTGTTATTTCAATATATAATAAAAATTCTCAGATTGCGCCAGAAATTATCGACACAATCTTTAAGCCTTTCTTCTCAAAAAAGAAGGGTGGCAAAGGTATAGGGCTCTTCATCAGTATGAGAAACGTAAAAATCCACGGTGGAAATATCACGGTTACAAGCGGTGACGAAGGAACAACGTTTATAATCACCCTTCCCATTCAAGACCACACAGGCAAAGAGGAAATGATATGAGTGAAAAAATTGTAATTGTTGAAGATGATGCAGGCGTGAGGTTTTTCCTTGAAGAGGCACTGAAAGACGAAGGTTATAAAATAAAGGCTTTTGAGTCCTATGAGGAGGCTTCATCCTCAATAAACAAAGAAACAAATCTTATTATAATGGACATCAAACTCCCTGGAGTAGATGGCCTTACTGCAATTGAAGATATCAAAAAGAAGTCTGATGCCCCAATCCTCATTATTACTGCTTATGGCACTAAGAAAAATGCTATGGAAGCAATCCAACGAGGTGCAACAGATTTTTTTGTAAAACCAATTGCCCTTGACGAACTTAAAGTAATGGTTAAAAGAGTTCTGGGAACCCAGATGCTGAAGAAAGAGTTAGAAGTATCTAAAGAGGAAGAGCTGGGACAGTCGATATTCCATGGAGTTGTGGGCAAATCAGAAGTAATGAAGGAAATCTTCAGAAATATTGAAAAGTTTGCAGACAAAGATATTACTGTTCTCATCACGGGAGAAACCGGTGCGGGAAAAGAGGCCGTGGGGCGCCTTATCCACGATCTCTCAAAGAGAAGTAAAGATTTTGTGGTTGTAAACTGCGCTTCAATTCCTGACAACCTTCTTGAAAGTGAGCTTTTCGGTTACGAAAAGGGGGCCTTTACAGGGGCGGTTCAGTCAAAGCAGGGTAAATTTGAACTGGCGAATGGTGGCACAATCGTCCTTGATGAAATTGGAGAAATGAGTCCATACCTCCAGGCAAAGCTTTTACGCGTTATAGAAGCAAAAGAAATCGAACGTTTAGGGGATATAAAAAAACGCAAGATTGACGTACGGATATTGGCAACAACAAACAGGGCTCTGGAGGTTGAAATTAAGGAAGGGAGATTTCGAGAGGACCTGTATTACAGGCTTGCACAGATTCATCTCATAATCCCTCCTCTGAGGGAAAGGAGGGAGGATATTCTGGTCCTTACTGATAAGCTTCTTCTCGACATATCGAAAGACTCCGGGAATCTTGTGAGTATAGCAGATGACGCCAAGCGGTTGCTTCTCAATTACCCCTGGCCAGGTAACGTAAGGGAGCTCATTAATGTCATAAAAAGAGCTGCTATTATGTGCGACAATAACCGTATTACCCTTGATGATCTGCCCTTACACCTTCGAGGGGAACAGCCTCTTGCGAGCATATCATATTCAGACAAATCCCTTGATGAAGCAATCTCTGAACTTGAGAAGAGAATGATTATTGATGCCCTGAAAAAAACAAGAGGTTTGCAGGCCAAGGCAGCAAAGTTACTTGGTATTAGCGAAAGAAGCATATGGTACCGGATAAAGAAGTACAGTATCGACGTGAATGTTTGATTTCTCTACAAATATTGTAGAAACACCACAATATTTGTAGAGAACCCGCTGTCCATCACCCAGGTTTTCATGATATCAGGTTATTTTTGAATAAAAAATTATCATTTGATGCTTTTATTTTACACCACCCGCTATCAAACTACAGCTATCCTAAGATAGATATACCCCCCTTTCAAATGCACCAGTGAAGGGGTGCAATGAGACCCGCAGGATTGATGAATCATTTGGAACAGCATGAGCTCAAGGTATGAGAATACAGGCATGAAAGGATCAGGAACAGTTCCAGAGGTGGCAAGCCATCGTTCTTACCCGTAAAAGATAGAGGACAGAGGCTTAACAGAGAAGACACACAACTGGTGAGGATCATATGCTGAATTACTCTTTTCTTTATTCTTCTCTGGCAATAATGTACCGAAATAAAGATATAAAGGGATATGAGAATGCCTGTATTGTATCCGGGCACCACAAGATACTCTTGAAAGGATGCTCAAAGCCATTCTGACAACCATTATGGAATGTGCTGAAACAGTCAGGACTCCTGTGGGGCTCACAGGACTATTATTTTGTCATTAACGGGAAAGGGTAAGAATGTGGTACCAATCAAAATAATTGAGTTTTTTAGTGCTACATGTGTCTTCAGAAGGCAAATATGGTATGTGGTTTGCAACAAGACAGTGCATTATGGAAACAAAAAGTGATATTTTATCAGGAAGATATGGTCATCAAAAAGGCTTCACACTTGTGGAGTTGATCATTATTATCGTTATTCTCGGTATTCTGGCAGCTGTCGCCATTCCAAAATATGCTGATATGAAAGCAGAAGCATCAAACTCAACGGCCAGGGCGATCTTGGGGGGCCTTCGTGATGCCGCAACAATAGTATATGCCAATCGAATTGTGAGTGCATCAACCGAACCTATTGATATGACAGCCGTTTGGAGCCAGGCACAGGTTTCTGGTTATGATACGGATCCTATAATATCATCGGATACGCTCACCCTTCAGATATCAGGGCAACAGTATGCTTATTGTCTTGTGAAGGCTGGCGGACTGGCGACTGGGCAACCAAATGTAATTATACAGAATCAACCATCCTGGTAATGTTGCAGCCAGGGCATAGAGCACAATAGCGTGGTTTTTGGGTATGTTTCTTGCAAACTGAATCCTTACAAATTGCATGGAGGGCGCGTAAATGCGTACGGTCAGTAGTGCAAAAGGTTTTACTCTTATTGAGCTAATCATTATAATCGTTATTCTCGGTATTCTGGCTGCTGTCGCCATTCCAAAATATGTTGATATGCGTCAGCAGGCAGCAGATTCTTCAGCACGGGGTATTCTTGGCGGGCTCAGGGGCGCCGTAACTGTAATTTACGCTGACAGGGCTATTAAGAGTCAAACTACAGGTATCGACATGACAGCTGTGTTAAGTCAGGTGCAAATATCAGGGTATGATTCATCGGTTCCTGGGGCGAACACATTGCTTATAAATATATCGGGCAATCAGTATACCTACTACCTCAACGATACAGATAATATTCCCACAACACCACCATCGGTAACGATACAGACGGGGACAGGAACCCCGAACTGGTAACCGTCTTCCTATGGAAAAAAATAATAGCCTTTTCTCTCCTCCCACAAGAAACCATTGAAACAACGATATGACGCAGGAGAACAGAGAAGTATTTCACGATTCTCGAAAGCGGTATACTCCTGTACATTCAATGAAAAACCAACATCTCGATATTACGTTAAAAAACCTGATAACTGTATCTGGTCTTTTTTTTAGTATAAGCCTCCTTTATTTTTTCCCCATGCTGTCATCGAAAAATATCTTTGTTGAACGAGACCTTGCAGCGTTCTTTATACCACCAAGATATCTTTGGGTCTCATTGGTTAAATCTTTTCAGATTCCGCTCTGGAACCCATTCAATTATGCAGGCATCCCCCTCCTTGCTACCTTGCAACCCGGCATCTTTTACCCACCCCATCTGCTCTTTTTTATACTACCTTTTAACATAGCGTGGAACTGGATCATTATTTCTCATTTTTTTCTCACCGCTGTTACAACCTATTCCTTGTTAAGATATTTGCGGGCATCTCATGAAGGGGCTATCCTCGGCGCTATTTCTGTAATGCTGTCAGGCTATTTGATTTCTGTGCACAATCTGCTTACCCATCTTCTGGCAGTGGCGTGGTTTCCGCTTATCTTGGTTTTTTTTATGCGTTACTTTGAAGAAGGGAAAAAGAAGTTCCTCGTTTTTACCTCTATCCTTCTTGCAATCCAGTTCTTTGCCGGAGCACCGGAAATTTCCTTTATAACTGTTATGGGGCTTTGTGTAATCGCTATCTTTATCAACAAATTCATGGACATAGTCCCCCACTTTGTGTCGTCTTTAGCAACTAGATTAAAAGCCTTGGGTTTAGTTTTTAGCCTCTTTTTTCTTCTTTCATCTGTTCAGCTCCTTCCATTTCTTGAGCTTAAGGCCCATAGTGTTCGGGCCACGGGCTTAAGATATGTGGAAGCAGTTACATGGTCTTTTGCGTGGAAAGACTTCATTCAATTTTTCATACCTGATGCCTTCGGATATTTCTCGAGTATAAAAAAGTACTGGTCTAACCAATCCTGGCTTCTAACGCTTTATTGGGGTATTACGCCCTTCATTCTGTCCTTTTTTTATTTCATTTCGACCGACAAAAAACGGGTTGTTTTAGCCTCTCTTATGTTTATTTCTCTTGTGTTGGCTCTTGGTGGAAACACTCCGGCTTATAAACTTCTGTACTACATACCGCCATTCAGTGGAATCCGGTATCCGGTAAAGTTTATTTTCCTGTTCATTTTTTTAGTTGCTCTCACAGCAGGACTTGGATTTGACTACTTAAAAAAAGGTGTGCCCAGGGGAGATGCTCGTGTCAGGCGGACAATACTGGCCTTTTTTTACTCGGGATTTATCTTTGCCATACTCTGGGGATTCATGAGCATTTTCGAAGATGCAGTCACAAGATTCTTCGAATCAGCGGGTTTCATACCGGACAAATATAATGAAGCAAAAATAAATATTCATAATATAAAAAGATTTCTCTTGTTTTCGTTTCTCTTCTGTGTCTTGCTTGTCTTCTACCTGAGGGTTCGTTTCAAAAAAACTGTCCTTTTTCTTGTTCTTCTCATAGCTGCACTTGACATGTATTTTGGAAATGCCGGATATTATACAGCTGGAAATTGGAAATTTTATATTGAACCAAAGGGGTGGGGCACCTACACTTTTTTCACCAAATTGTCCGACAACAAAAACACGGACAGGTATCTCGTTACTTTTAAAACCTTAAATGATTTTAACTATTTCCCTTATGATAGAACCATTCTTGCCCCACCCTATGCCTCTCTGTTTGGTCTGTATACATTCGGCGGTGCAGAAGTTTTGAGGATTGGACATTATGAGAATTTTGCAAACCTGCTTAAGGATTCACCGACGATAGATTCTGGAAAGAGGTTTCTTGATGTTTCTGGTATACGTCATGTGATCACCACTCAAGAATTAACAGACAACGACTTCAGCCTCTTACAGAGCATTGATATGGGCAGCAGGACAGCGCACCTTTACCAGTATCTGCGTTATCCCGGACGATTCATGCTGTTTGGGAGGATGCACGCAGCAAAAGACAACAAAGAAGCCATTGAGAAACTTCTTGATCAATCTATTGATCTGAAGAAAGAATTGGTGATTCAATCCACAAATGGGTTTATTTTGAATGAATCTGACGTAAAAGGAAGCATAAGACTCCTCTCATATGAGGCCAACAGGGTCTCTCTTGCCTGCAAAACTAACGGTGATGCATTCCTTTATGTCAGCGACGTCTATTATCCTGGCTGGAAGGCATATATTGATGAAAAAGAAGTATCTATTTATCGAGCTAATCTTGCCTTCAGAGCAGTATATGTACCAAAAGGATCGCATACTGTTTTATTCGTATATCGACCCCTTTCCTTTTATGTCGGTTTTTGCCTCACTTTATTTGGCCTTGTTGCCTCCTGTTTTCTCCTTATAAAAAACCAAGGTCAGAAAATAAATTATGTTTAGTCCTGGGAGCACCCGAGGCTTTGGGCTTTTTGAGGGGTTTTTGGCCAAGAAAAGGGCGCAACTTGCAGATAGCCTTATACCGCGACCATTCAGAAGTGGAAGGATTTTGGATATTGGATGCGGCATGAATCCTGCCTTTTTACAAACAACAGCTTTCTCAGAGAAATACGGTATTGATAAAGCTGGTTCTCTCTCATGCCACACTAAATTTGATGAACAATTGATAACTTTTATTCATCACGACATCGAGTCAGGTGACCCCTTCCCCTTTTATGATGAGTTCTGCGATGTTGTTACCATGCTTGCAGTGATTGAACACATATCGCCAAATAATCTTTCAAAAGTCATTGCGGAATTATACAGGGTTCTGAAACGTGGTGGCCTTCTCATTATCACCACCCCATCGCACTGGACAGGTTTCATCCTGAACGGAATGTCTCTTCTACGACTTATCAGCAGACAGGAGGTCAAAGACCACAAAGAACTTTATACGTCGGATGACATCATGAAGGCTCTGCAACTGGGGGGGTTTGCACCAGGAAACATGCAGCAGGGCTGCTTTGAATTTTATATGAATACATGGGTCATGGCCATCAAGTGAGCGCTGAATGGTTCCGAGAAATTCTATTCAAAATAACCTTCCGAAGTGTTACAATATGTTATTAAAAAACGTTGCAAGGGGGATTTATGGAAGAGGTGGAAATCGGTAAGGTTTTGAAGTATTTCTCTAAGATTGGCGTTGCTGCAATAAGAATAACAGATGGCGAACTAAAGACAGGAGATACGATCAAAATTAAGGGGCATGTGACTGACTTTGAACAGGTCGTTGAATCTCTGCAGATAGAACATGAAAGCGTTGAAAAGGTTGAAGCTGGAAAAGATGTCGGCATTAAAGTTGGAGGGGTTGTGAGAGAACATGACACGGTATATGTTGTAAAAAGATAGTTTTTTTGTTAGAACTCTTTGAGCAAACCTCGTAGCCGCGTCTATTGCCTGATACTATATATGCTACGCGTTTTTATACTATCATTCACAGAAGATCGAGGGCGTAATCGTTTGGCTGGACCGCGCCTTAAAGCGTGCTGACATTGGCACAGGCATTGGAACCTACCTGCAACACAGCGAGGGAGCAGGTAAGGTTCTTGCAGCTTGCTTGGCAAGGCTACAAATGCTTACCCAAGCAATAGTGAGCTGTTATCAAAGAATAATTTTCGGCCCTTATCTGATTTAAGGTGCTGACAACAAGCATTTCGTATGCTATAAAAAGATAACAGACAAATAACTGTGATCATGAGGAGGAAAAATGGAAGAACAAGAACTTACCAACAGATTTTGCAGTCTCTTTGAAGAAACCCTGCCTATATTAACGAACATTTACAAAGGGTTTGCAGGCCAAAAAATTAATCTCCTTAAAGAAAGCAGATCAAAATTTAGAGAAGTCTGGAAAAACCGGCTCCCGGCAGTAGAGAAACTCATTGGAGACACGGAGAAAAATGAGGTGGAGAAAAAATTTGTGGCTCTGCTTCCACATCTCCAGCGTGTTGCTCTGGCAATTGACAATCTAGTTGATAAAATGGAAATTAAAGTGGAAACACACATCTTGTTTTCCCAAAAAGCGCTGGATGAAATAAAGCAACTCATGGTAGCCGTTGGAACAGAGTTCACTGATGTGAAGGACTATTGCATGACGAAAAATCCTGTACTGAAAGAACAGATACGTACGGATATGGAAAAGATCAGAAAAATGATTTACGAGTTTGAAATGGTCCATCAGAACAGGTTAATTACGGGTGTGTGTATGCCTAAAGCATCATACCTTTATATTGATATGACTGATTCCCTGAAAAGGATGGCGAAAGAACTCGGTGACTTCGCTGAAAAGGCATAGCCTTGTGGGTGTCTTCAGACAACCTTACTAAGGCCATACACAACCAACACGTACTGAACAAAATATCCAATTGTTCTTTTGCAGACAAAGCTTTTCTTGTAGGCGGCGCTGTAAGAGAATTGTTGCTTAACAAAACACCTGCTGATTATGATCTTGTTCTAACGAGGTATGGTGATCTTCGGATACTCGAAAATGTCTTTGGTGTTTCTGCTTTTCTTTTAGGAAAAAAACCGATTCAGACATACAGGCTCGTTCAAGAGAATATTTCTATTGATATTACGTTTCATGCAGGGGCCATCGAAGAAGACCTGGACCGAAGGGATTTTACGATGAATGCCATAGCCTATGATTTCAAAGAACGATGCATTGTAGACCCCTTGAAGGGTATACAAGATATTGAAGCACGTATCATCAGATACCCTCACAGGAAAAACCTTGAAGACGACCCTCTCAGGATGCTAAAGGCTGTACGGCATTTCACTATGCTTGATGGCTTCAAAATGGATGAAAATCTTTTCAATGCAATATGTATTCTGAAACATCTTATTCACAAAACAGCACCAGAAAGAATCAAATATGAAATGGATCAGATAATCCTTTCGGAAAATGCATTCCTTGGCCTTAAGATGCTTCAGGAAACGGGCCTCCTTTTTGAGCTTTTCCCTGAACTATATGCATTAAAGAAGCTCGATGAAGAAAAACAGTTTATTCTTGAGACTTTTGGGCACGCTATAGAAGGATTCAAATATTTAACAAAATATGGACGGGCCTATGAACTCGATGAGAGGGACTTCCGAAATACAGGTTACGCCCTTCTTCTGCACGATATTGGGAAGGCACACACCTTTTCTCATGACGAGCTCAAAAATGCTGTTCACTTTTTTTATCATGAAAAAGTTTCCTGCAACCTTGCAAACCACATCATGGAAAAGTTCCGGTTCAGTTCCATTGATATTAAGGCCATTATCAAGCTCATAGAAAACCATATGCGTATTTTTCTTATCAGTAACAGTGACTCTACTGAGAAAGCATTAAGAAGGCTCGTTTATAAGATGGGCGATCTCACACCTGCCCTTATCGTTCTTACCCTGTGTGACATGTATGGAAGCTCTGCTGGAACCGAAAATGATTCAACTTTTATGGTTCAAAAAAAGTGTGCTCACGTACTAAGGGCTTATAACGAATGGAAAAAGAAACCACTTCCACGGTTGATAAACGGTAATGAGCTGAAAGCAATCGGATTTGAAGAGGGGCCAATTATCGGCCAAATACTCAACGAAATTCGCGAAAAACAGATCAATGAAGAAATAACCCTTAAAGAAGAAGCGATAAGCTACGCCAATGATCGCCTCAAAAAACAACAAATGCATTAATCCTTTCTTTTTTCAACAATTTTTATTAGGGTATCCATGAAGTCTTGGTTATCAGGAGACAATTCGACAGCCCTCCGGGCATGCATCTCTGCTTCTACAAGATTCCTTCCTGATATATAGTACAACCATGCGAGATTATTATGTGCCCTCGGGTCGTCTGTTTTGCTGACGGCAACTTTATATGCCTTCTCGGCCTCAGTATAGTCATTGTGCTGAAAACATATATTGCCAATATAAAGAGATGCTATGGGGAGCTTCTTTAATGCAGTTTTGTATTCATTTAGAGCAGCATCATACTCCCCATTTCTCTCATAACTCAACCCAAGAGTAATATGCTCTTCAGGGGTAAGAGGATCATGGAGCACAAAAATTTTTGGCATTGAGCAGGAAGCAAGGAAAACAAAGGAAATGAACAGCCCTATGGCTTGATAGCAAGAGCCCAGAAATCGGTTTTTTTCCATATAGTTATAAGTGATTCTTTTAAGATCAGATGGTTTTCTTCTCTTCCAGAGTTGAAAATGATGCCATCCTGAGTATATCCCTTTGCCACCATGAAATGGTTCTGCTGGTAAAAGGCTCGGCCGTTATCAACAAGAATTATGACCGGTGAATTTTCATCAATGTATTCTTTGATTTTTTCTATCGTCCCCGAGAATTGCAGAGAGGTAAACCCGAGTTTTCGTGCGTACAGCTCAAGGTCGAGATTGAGAACCCCTTTTGCTCTGTTGCTAAAAATCTCTTTGGCAACTGCATCAACGCTGAGCCGCTCATTACATCTGTTTTTTCTGTGCCAATAGTTTATGACTGTAACAAGGGCTGCCGGGCCGCATTGAAAATCTTCTTGCTTGAAATATGGGACCCCTTCGATAATTCTCGCATCTGCCGTTATTCGTCCCGTTGTAGCACAGCCTGTCAGGCAGAGCAAGACGACAAGCAAACAGAGAAACAGACAATTTTTCATAAAAAGGGTTCGTGCCCGGGTTTTATTTATTGATTACATTCCGGACCTTATCCTTATAGCCTATTTAGTTACTATTACCTTATGCCCTGTTGTAAGGTTGATAAGAATGATGATCAGAATGATGATCACAAGCACCGCAATGACAATGCCAAGACCGCTATCCTGCCCAACCCTCAAGCTGTCGAGTTTTTGCGCAATACTATGGAGTTGCTGATCACTTAAGAGGGCAAGCTTATCCTTAATCTCATCGCTCGAATAGCCGAGATCCGCCAGCCTCTGCTGGACAAGTCTGCTCTCTAGGGCTGATTGAATAGCCTTAAGGTCGGATCCTCTGTCTGAATACATATAATTTATGGCCTGAGATGGAACAAAGGCTGCTTCAAGGCGTGGCGCAATGCCAAGAATAAATATTGCCGATATTAAGCACCATACAACACACTTTCTGGCCATATTCTAACCTCCACATTTTAGGTATTATATAAGGAAAGGGCGCTGGAATGCAAACGATTTTTCCCCTACATGTTCAGGGCATTTGGTTTGTCCTCTATTGTCCTCTATTGACAAAGACAATATAATACATAAACTTTTCCATAGTTTTTGTATGATATTGGCAAGATATATTCCGATGATAAGACATCTATTCTTAAAGGCAGGGATGGCCAATGAACAGAAGACAATTCCTTAAAGCCCTTTCAACATCCTTTGGGATTATAGGAATGAGTGGGGGCTTAAAACATCTTTTTTCAGATGAACCCTCTGTTCTTTCTGTTGCAGAGGGGAGTGACTATGCAGCCATAACAAGAAGTGCCGTTGCAGCGTTAGGAGGGATGCAGAAATTTGTAAAACAGGGAAGCGTTGTAGTGGTCAAACCAAATTTAGGGTGGGACAGAAAACCAGAGTACGCTGCCAATACCCATCCCCTTGTTGTAAAAACGATTACAGAAGAATGTCTGAAAGCGGGAGCAATAAAGGTTAAAGTCTTTGACAATCCATGCAATGATCCCCGCAGATGTTATGAGAACAGCGGTGTAGCCGATGCTTTGAAAGGCATAAAGAATGTTCAGCTTAAGCACATGGAAAGCGAGCGCTATAAAAATGTAAAATTAAACGGTGTTTTTTTAAAAGCATGGGAGCTGTATGATGAAGCCCTCACAGCAGACGTTTTCATTAACGTACCCGTAGCAAAACACCATGGCCTAACCAGGGTGTCTATCGGATTGAAAAACATCATGGGTATTATGGGCGGCAACAGAGGCTTCATCCACCGGAGCATCGAAGACGCCCTTACCGATGTGAATACGGTAATTAAAAGTCACCTCACCATTGTCGACGCAACGCGTATACTTCTCAACCACGGTCCTCAAGGAGGGGACTTAAAGGATGTAAAAGCGCTGCACAAGGTTGTTGCTTGCCGGGATGTCGTTGCAGCTGATGCCTATGCAACCACATTCTTTGGTCTTAACCCTCAGAACATTTCAACAACAGTAACTGCTTACAAAAGAGGCCTGGGAGAGATGAACCTATCCAGAATCAAAGTAATTAAAGCATAAATGAAAATAACATGGTCGAGAATCTCACAAGTTCTTTTTCTCGCGACCTTTTTTGTGCTTTTTGTATTAACAGAATATCGTGGAAAGGATATTATCTCCGCTGCTATTAACAGCTTTTTCAGGGCAGACCCCCTTGTTGCCGTAAGCTATCTCCTCTCTCAAAAAACATTTACTGTGGTTCTTTTGCCGGGTATCCTGATGGTGCTGTTTACCGTAATTCTTGGCCGATTCTTCTGTGGCTGGCTGTGTCCTCTTGGCACTATACTCGATCTCGTCACGCGGTGCATCCCGAAAAAAAAGCACATAGGTTTTCTGAAATCTCGCTTCAAATATTATCTTTTGTTCAGCCTTCTTTTTGCAGCGTTTTTCAATGTAAACCTTATCGGTATCCTTGATCCCATCGCTATCGTAGTAAGGGCACTGACCTTCTTTTTCTATCCCCTTTTTGGTTATGCGGTCCGGTCAACCTGGGCTGGATTATACAGGCTTATTGGAGAGAACAGGGATCACGTATCCTTCATATTCGCCTTTTTTCGTGATCATATTCTTCCTTTTCGGGAAACTTTCTATCCCTTGGCTTTTCTATCTTTGATCCTTTTTGTTGTAATTCTTGTTTTAGAGCATTACGAAAAAAGGAACTGGTGCAAGAACATTTGCCCCTTAGGCACGCTCCTCGGTCTCCTCGGCAGGTTTTCCCCCTTTAAACGGCTCCCATCGAGACTTTGTGTTGATTGTAAGAGGTGCAAGGATATCTGTCCCACGGGCTTTGACGAAGAAATCCTGCAAAAAGAAGATTGCATTCTCTGCATGGAGTGCAAGCTCAAATGTGCATCAAAGAGGGTAAGGTTTGTCCTATTCCGACGATCAAAAGAAAGGCTTGGCAGCACTTTTGTTATGGAAAGAAGGGTTCTCATTGGCGGACTTCTATCTGGCTTTTTCATTTCAAAAGCTTTCTTATTTCAGTCACCTGGCAGGCATGAGCGGCTTTTACGACCTCCAGGCGTAAATAACGAGGGAGATTTTCTTAAGAAATGCGTCAGGTGTGGCGAGTGCATGAAAGTCTGCCTGAGGAGCGCTCTTTACCCTGACCTTTCAAAGGGAGGAATTTATGGACTTTTTATGCCTGTGCTCATCCCACGTTTAGGCTACTGCGAATATAATTGCAATCTGTGCGGTCAGGTTTGTCCAACGGGCGCGATACCTAACCTTTCCCTGGAACAAAAAAAGAAGAGTATTATAGGACTCGCTGCTATCGACAAAAACCACTGTCTCCCATATGCAAAAAAAATAAACTGTCTTGTATGTGAAGAGCACTGTCCGATTCCAGGAAAAGCAATACATTTCGAAACTGTGACAGATGTGGATTACACAGGAAAAAAAGTGACTCTTAAAAGGCCTTATATTGTTGACGAGTTGTGTAATGGTTGTGGCATTTGTGAGAACAGATGTCCCCTTGAAGGAAAATCCGCTATAGAAGTGTTTTCTGCAAGAAAAATAAGCACATCCAAGAAATAATTAATTTTGTTACAAAATTATAATTAATATAGACAAAACGTGTAGTTTTATAGTATAATCCGCCGTTTATTTTAAAAGGAGGTGATGCTGTTATGGTATGTGAAACATTAAAACCAGGGGTTGAGTGCCTTTTTATGAAGAAGACCGGATGTTCATACAATGGTGGTAAATGCTATACTATTGTTGAGAATTGCGAAGGTTGCTCAAAGGTTGTGGAATTTGAAACCGGAAAATACTGTTCAAGTTTTCCATATCCTGCACAAAAATGGCAAAAGGGTTCTTGCTCCATGTCTTCCCACACCAAGAAGTCGTCACAGGCAGCAGGGCAAAAGATTAACCCTTTGAAGGCTTCCAAGAGATCAGCCGGAAAAAGGTAAACTTTTCACTGTCAAAGTTGATCTGGAATAAAGGGCCTATCGTTTTACAGTTTATAATGAACATGGATGATTCAGAGGGATTTATCTTATATGGTTATATCCCCCTATCAAACACAACGGACGCTTAAGGCCCTTGATCTCCAGCCTCAAGCGTTGCTGCATAAATAATCTATTTTATCGTTTGTCGTCTGCTCGCCAAAACAAAAATGCGAGAGAGGGGATTTGAACCCCTACGGTTACCCGCTGGATCCTAAGTCCAGTGCGTCTGCCAGTTCCGCCACTCTCGCATGCCTGATTTTATTATGTTTTTGCTTTCCATGTCAATTCTCCTGGGCTCTAAATGCATTAAAATTGTAGCAATAGCCCAAATCTTCGACATTTCATCGGAAGCTTTACGGGCCACGGTACCACACCGCACGCTATATCCTATCTTTTCGGTGCCCTGATAGCCATGGCCAGTTTATCAATCCTCTTTGCATCCGAATCTCTGCCCGTTTTCCTGTACAGCACTGCCATGTCACCAAGAATTGGTGCTATGTCAGGGTGGTTGGGCCCGAGGGTTCTCTCCATGATGGCAAGAGCGCGTTCGTAAGTCCGCTCAGCCTTGCCGTAGTGGCATTGAGCAAGATACAACCCTGCCAGTTTGTTCAGCCCCAGCGCGTACTGGGGAGAGTCTGGCCCATAGGTTCGGTACAGATCAGCGACAACGATAAGATGGTCTTCAAGAGATGGGCGGGTAATGGGAGCCTTCTCAAATTGTGTGGTGTCTTCAGGCTGGACCTCGCCCTCAAGAGTAAAATAGAATAGAAAGTTCTCAAATGCTTGGTATAGTGTCTTTGCCCGGAGATAGGGATAAAAGGCCACTATGTCTCCTGCGTATTGTCTCAGGGTGCTTCGATCGACACTCGTTGCTAGCCGACATGCTATGTTCACGCTTCCTGTGTACCTGCTGATCACATTTACAGCACATAGTTGCATCAGAGTTAATGACGATAACCATTTTCTTTTTTCTTCTTTTTTTTCAGCAGACATTGGTTGACCAAACACGGCCCACCACCTCATCATGCAATCCTGGCCAGCTGCAGGACACCTGAAGGTCCAGTCATTCTCTTCGTCAAGACCTTTTGCGATCAAATACTCGTTTTCATCCCTGGGAGTGTTTAGAAAGAAGTCAATCAGTGTATAGTGAAAAGCAGCGATAGACTCGGGATTCGATGGAGTTTCCCCATACTGCTCAAGGTTGCTCACCAACCTGTCAGCAAGTAATTGGTGGGATGTTATCACCGGTGCGTTCATGGGGGTCAGCACAGGTTCATCGTCCTTGTAAATCCAGTACCATCTATCCTTCTTCACTGACCTGTACATTTGAAGGCCTAATGTGACAGTTCTGTCTCCTTTTAAATATTACACCCACGGAAAAGGAAGGGCAAGGGGTTTTGTGGCTTGTTCGTTGAATAGGTTTTGTTCCAATGAATCTACACGGTGGCATGAAACAGAAAAACAAAGTATGGCACAAAATAATCAGCCCTGCCAGAAGCACTCTCAGGGTAGTCTAGTATTTATGAAGCAACAGCGCCAAAGTTTTAGAGATATTTAATTGAAATGATGTGAATCTTCATTGCTATGGTAAGTTTTCTATCTGAACGGCTACCCCAAGCATCGTATAGTTTACGCAAAAATATTAATTCTGATTGCTCTGTTGAGAAAATTGGCAAAATCGTATCTGGTTTAATAAGTCACATGGACCTAGGCTTGATTTAAGGCAAGTATAACCAATGTTTCTTTTCATAAATCCTTTATTTTGGCAAAAACGGTAGGTTATACCAATAGGCTGAATCGACCAGCATGGGGTGCTTATTTCACGGCATATTTTTGCTGCCCTTCTCAACTATAGTTACAAAGTCCCTCAAAACCTTCCGGTAGTCACTCCCAGCTGCTTCAAAAAGATTGTTGTGTCCAGCACCTTCCACCCAAAAGGACAGTCTTGGCTCATTGGCCTCTTCAAACAGCCGCTCACCATGCCAGAATGGGACCACTTCATCCTGTTTACCATGGATAACCAAAACCGGGCAACGAACTTTTTTCATTTTCGATATGTTTTTGAATTTATCAAATGGAAGTAGGGGTATCCGCGTCAGTACCCGATAAGCTGTAACGAATGAGCTTTCAATGATCAACCCGCCTAACTGCCTCTTGTGAGCCAGGTCTATCGCAACAGCACCACCCAGCGAGCGACCGAGTGCAATAATCCGACAAGCTGGGATACCAAGATTGTTCACCAGATAGTCATAGGCTGTCTCCTCATCTTCGTACACCTTCTTTTCGGATGGCGTACCCAAGCTTGTGCCGTATCCGCGGTAATCGTATGCGAACAAGGAAAAGCCCATACCTTTTATTTCCTCCAACATGGGAAGAAGATGGCCAATGTCTTCGGCATTTCCATGACTGTACAAAATTGTGTAAAAAGCATTGGGATTACGTAGATAAATAGCTGAGACAGCCTCCCCGTTACCGGAATCCAGTTTGATGATTTGATCTGAGTCCTGATAAGAGGAGGGTTGAGGCTGAAATATCATTGTTTCAGAAACAAGGCACGAATAGAGAACCGTGCCAAGGTATACGAAAACCATAATGCGACATACTGAGACTACCAATCGCTTGAGGCCGATGCCACCTCGTTTCGACTCGTGTTTATTCACGGCCTATCGTGTTAGCGTGTTCCATGTCACTTGATATAATAGCCTGGAACCACCATGCACTACTCTCGTCCATCATGGGGAACACTGTCTCCATTGTGGACTTCCTGTTGGCAAACAATATGCCGAACTTGATCACCACGTATTCCCCGTTATGAGCGCCAGGTGGTGATGTCCGATACGTCTTTTCCATACCCTTGCGAGTCAATACATTGCAGAGATGTCTATGAGTTCCTTCCACTACCTGTTTCCATTGTTTTCGTATTAGAGGGAGGCATATCTAAGAACACTGCAGCCCACTCCCAGCCCTCAGCGTATTTTTTTAGCCAACACAGGCCATTTTTCTGCTACCATAGCCACGGCCTCTTTTCCAGACTACCTGTTAAGGCGGTGGTCAGAATTCGAACCAGATTTGTGGTGTCTGGTATTCCCTTAACTTGAACAATATATTTACTTAAATAATATTACACTCATCAACGGGGAACAAGAAAAATTTGTAACTGTGGTGGCCCGTACATGGCCTATCAATACCCTTGAAATCGTTAGTTTCTCTGTTATTGCCTACAGTAAGTTCACATTTACCCCAAGAGAACTTGACGGGTTTCGTTTAAAAGCACAATATCAGCAACATGAATGTTGTCTTGTGCGTTTGCTTAATGTGTATACTCAGGCAAAAATTCCAGCCAACCAATACGGAGTTGCCAGGCTCAACATATCTATCTATTTCCTTTTGTCTACAGAAGCGTAAACAAAGCATATCCCTATGAATCTTGGACTGGGGCATTTTCGACTTCGCAAGATTCCGGGTACTGGTGCTCGAGAAATAATGGTTCACCATTCCTTGGTGTGTCAATTGGCAACGATGTTGTATTTCCGTGCTGTGCAGTTGATACCTTCAAGGGTTGATGTGGTGTATATGCAGGTTGGTCATAACCACGATTTAAAAACTCCGCCGTGACCCGAAAAGAGTATATTCCACAAATGAGGGGAGTTACTCACTCCTCACTGAAATTATTTTGGAACCGATGTTTTAGACAAGTCCCGTGCTCAGAAGGGCTGAGATTTCCTTCTTGCTTGCCTTCAGTACGCGGTATCGGTGAGAGAACCATGAGGATTTGTCCAGCGCTCTCCCATTCTCTAGGAGGATAACGGGCTGTCCATATCGACTTAACGGATGATTTGCAACAATGGTTGCCTTGACACGGTGCTGCATGTTTCGTTTATCGAGGATGTCTATGTGGGACAGAATCATACTGCAACCTCACGGGAAGAACACCTCTATGAAGCAACCCCAGGCATCGTTGGTGATGATACAAAGTTGGTCAAGCACGGTGCCCAGAGTCTTTGAGGCTTACATCTATATTTTCGTCCACTTTCAAACATTTATTAATAAAGGCCACAAAATGTGTAGGACACATCATGTAATTTGTGGTGAAACCTGGGGCCATCAGTTCAATGTTTTCTGAAGAACCAAAGCATGATAAGGTCCTGATATTAAAACATGTTTTTCATCAATACTGTTTTCTTACCGTCAGTGGCACAATATATGCTGAAGAGGGGTTATGTACGGTGAGGAGGGTCATATGGAAAGTATGGAATTAATGCTGGTTGAACAGCCAAAACGAGAAGTTCTCGAAAAAGACGCTGTTTCGGTTTTTCCATTCTTTTTTCCCGGTATGGGGAATAGGCTTATGGGACTCAGAAACAATGGGAAAAAGGCTTATATTGTGGTTGACCTTTCAGGCAGGGTATTTTTTTATGACCGGGAAGTTTCATCATCCAATTAGCTGGATGATAATTTAACGCGGAGGTTGCACTGTGAGACAACAGAACAAAGTAAGAGAAGTGATCCGTATATTGATGGAGAGTAGATTTTACTTTACCTTGTCTGTTCGGGAAAGGTATGATCTCATAAGGGATATACTGAGGAAGTTCCCTTTTTCCTCATAGTTCCCATACCTTGAAAAAGGGGTTGCCTGCAATTTCTTGTCTTCTTCGAAAAACTTTTCATCTGTAATCATGGTAAGTGGCTGTAGGGGAACAGACCTTATATGGAAGGTTTTATTTAATTCTCAGATCTTTCCAGGCCTTGTTTCTATATCTGATTTAAACCGAGGCACTTGTGCGTTTTTCCTTTATACACGTATTAGTGAAAAATGTATGTTCCTTGCATATATTCTGCTGAGAACAACGCAACCAAAAATGATAATATTTAACCTGTTAATAAACGACATAAGGAGGGGGCCATGCCATATGTGAACATTAAAGTAACAAAGGAAGGCGTTACCGCTGAGCAGAAGGCCAGACTAATCGCTGGGGTAACTGACCTTCTTAGGACAGTGCTGGGTAAGAATCCTGCTACTACCTTTGTCATCATTGACGAGGTGGATACAGATAATTGGGGGATTGCAGGAGAGCAGGTCACTTTAAGACGTAGCAGAGGGATGTAAACAAAAACCCTCTTTACGCATTGTATGCACTACCTGGCTTGGTAGATTGCACACATGGCAATCACGATAATGAGAAAAGGTGGCATTCTGCTCGGTGATATCACGAACAACGCTCAGCGCAATGTCTGTGTTCCTTTGAAGGAGTTGTGGTCTCGTCTCACCGGTTCGCTAGGCTGTGCCGGCTGTGATGACAATAATCTGTGAGCTTGTTTGGCCTGATGCATCTCCCCGCATGAATGAAGGTTGTGGGGGAAGACGGTTGCCCGTGTATAAGGTCGGCCTTCCTATCATTCATGAGCACAATCTCATCAACTAAACCGCTCAGTGCACGTGTATAGCACATTATGTAGAGCCAGATGTTCCAGCCCCAACTGCTGTAGTTTTTTGATGTTTTCCAGATGAGTTCGTTTGTAAACTTTACTTCTATGTGTTCTGCTTATTGAAATTCCTACTTATTTACTACTTTTCATAGACAATGGCCTCTACAGGGCATGCCTCGGCAGCTTCGATGATTTTCTTGTCCAATGAAAGATTAGCGCCTTTTTTTACAACAGCAACTTCACCGTTGAGTTCAAACACTTCCGGGCATATTTCCACACATGTGCCACAGCCAATACAAGAATCTTCAATGAACACCTGTTTCATTTCACACCTCTACATTTTTTCTAAATATTCCTTTAATACTACTGCGTTGTTGATGTGTGGTTCTTTTGCGCCATAGAGAAGGGTGATGTGGGTCTCTTTCATCTTTTTCTTTAGGGGTTCGAGCAACTCTTTCTGGAGAGCTATTTCGGCAAAATATCTTTCCTTGAACCCGGTCCATTTCTGCGGCTCATGGTTGAACCATTTTCGCAGCTCGTTGCTTGGCGCAATGTCTCTCAACCAAAGGTCGACATGTGCTTTTTCCTTGCTCATACCCCGTGGCCACAACCTGTCCACTAGAACCCGGTACCCATCATCCTTAGAAGGAGGATCATAGATTCTCTTTATTGTTATCATGGCCGTGTCTCCTCTGTGCTTTTTTGTAAATCCAGCGAATTGACGCTGTCTTTCTCTTTCCATTTTCAGCCTTTCTTTGGATTCCTCGTATCATCTTCTCCACAAGTCAATGTTGAATCATCTGTGAACCCGCTGGCTATGTACGTGATCTCTTCATCTTCTGATTTACAGCTACCACATAATACTGTGACGTCTGTGCTCATAAGTCAACCTCATTGATTACTATTTATAAGGTGGAACGAATAAAATAAAGAACCCCCGGTGTTCGGCTGGTGTTACAAGATGTGGAGTTAAGAATTAGCTGAAATCTCTGATCGGAACATCCCTTTCCAGGATACCCAGTACGCCTTCCTGCGCCTTCTTCACTGCCACAACAGAATGCTGACAATTGATCCCCTTGATTACTGCTCTTGTTTCTGCCACGGCAACCCCCTCCCTCACTTTTTCATATTCTTAGGGAGTCAGGCCCCCAGAGATCATCCAGGGCCTGACTCTGTGATGATTATTGCCACATGGGGCAGTAACCTCTCCCGTAACCAGGACCGTAACCATTGCCCCAACCCATGTGATGGCCTCTACCATAACCAGGACCCCAGCCACCTCGGTAGTATCCGCGGCCATAACCCCAATTTGACAGGCCGTTTTTCTTGGCTACATCACTGATCTTCGTTCTCAGATCAATCATCTCTTTCTGAAGATTGGCAATCTTTGCCTGATCCGGCGTTTCTTTGTTGAATTCATTCCTGATTTCCAGTCTCTTAACAGCCATCTCATCTCGCAGAGGCAATGTCTCCTTCTGGAAATTTCTAAAAGCATTCACATCCGTTTGTTCACCAGGGTTAACCCGCGGTCCTCTATTCCACGCAGCGAATACTGCCGTGGTCAGAGTTAAGCCAAATACCACAACAAAACTGAATACCATTAATTTTTTCATCCCTTTTTCCTCCTTTCAATGGGATTTGTTACTGATACTATAAGGAACCAGTGTGAAGAGGTGACGAACTAATTATGAAAAATTGTGAATCCCTTCCATCGCAAAGAGCAGTCTATGCCTGCTCCAACAGACATAGCGTCTCATGAATTATTTTATAGTGTCTAAATCCCGTACTCCCCTTAATAAGGTCAGCGAATGTGAACCGTTACAATGGAAAAGAAGAGTTTGTAAGCACGCTTCACAATATACCTTTATCTTTTGTACGCGTTGTCGCAAATGTTTTTTCACGTTTAATTTATCTTGATAGATCTGTATTGTTTCGCTATCGTCTAATTATGAGCACCATGCAAAGTCGCGTTTTATCATAAGGTTTTCCCATGACAAAACACAATGCATAACTGCACTGGTTGAAGTAGGCATGAATTTTTTCATAAAGAACCCCGGAAACCGAAGACCGCCCACGTAATCCGGTAAGGTGCAAAAGGTAGAGGTTCCTGGTTTGTAGATCTTACCGTGAAATCTTCCGAGGTACACGTCCTCTGCAACAAAAACCTCCATATTCACCCTTGTTCGTGTTCTTGCCTTCTTTGCTCGTTAGTCCTGAAACCATTGCCATGTTTACAGTCACATCAGTGGTATCGGTAGCATGAGATTTTTGCCTTTAGCCAGGCTTACACTGGTCAGACTGCTTTTCAAAAAAAGTTTACAACAACCCCTGGTGGTATAAATATCAAATTTGCCCTTGGAACGATTTTTTGAGGGTCATGAATACATTTACTCAGGAGGATTCGTATTTGTCCATCCTGGCGAATCCTCAGAAGGCCTTTCTAAATATGTTGAAATTCCACCTGCAATCTATTTATTGAAACAGAATTTGCTACCCTGATCTGTTAGCTGCTATTCTTTATTTGTGTGTTCAGGAAACCTTTTGTCTCTGGCATACAGTTTTAAATATTCTAGATCTTTCTCGCTGAAACCCTCCCACGCAAATGGGAAAAGTGCGTTGTTCTGGTAAATGGGATCCTCCCAAATTGGGAAGCGCGCGCACTGTCCATACTCATCAAAAAGACGTGTGTGGGGTATGGGCGTATATTCAGCTATATATGGTTGTATGCCGATACCAAGAACATAGTCAATCGACTGCTTCACCTCTTCCCATCTTTGATTCGGTAAGCCAGCGAGAATATATGCAACAATCTCATTGTTTTTGAATCCTCCATCAATTAAGGCAGTGACAGATTTTTCAAAATGCTTTAGACTGATCTTACTCCCTGTTGACTTCTGTACAACTGGGTCGGCTGACTCAAGCCCTATCCTTATTTCCCTAAATCCGGCACCTCTTAAAAGATGGGCCAGCTCATCATCAATGAGGGCACCGTTCATGGCATTAGGGTTATAGATATCAATTTGAAAAGGGAGACTGCAGATCTTCTTCAGGAGAGGCTTTGCATAAACCTCATTTTTGTAAAGAAAGTTGTCGTCATAAAGCACGTACCTGCTTACCCCCAGTTCGTGCCAATGTCTGACTTCCTCAATGACGCTCCCGGGACTTCTCCTCACGATACCGGGGTGCATATAGGGTGTGGCGCAGTAGGCGCATCGGTACATGCATCCGAATGATGTAAGCAGAGGAACAAAAGGGATGGTTTTATAAAGATCATAACACGGGTAGGGGATGTGATCAAGGTCATAGAGTGAGGGTTTGTAGGTCAATTTTTTATCAAATGCATTTTCAACAAAACCATAGAATTTTTCAATCTCACTGTTTTTTATGATAAGGTCAGCTTCTCGGAGAGTGCGGTCAGCGTGTGCGGAGCAGAGAGAGGGATATATTCCACCAATAATTATTTTTGAAGATGGAAAAACATGTCTGGCCGCCTCTAATGCCTCTTTCACACCAAGATACCAGTACGTCATGATGGAGGTAATAAGGATAATGTCCGGTTCTTTGCTTTCACCAAGCTTTCTGATGAGGGCATCCCTGGAGATGCCATATCGTTTGAAGCGTTTTCGAATGTGTTTAAGTGCCGGGGGGCTCTCCACCTTTTCTTTTACAAAAGGCGCCCTTCCGTCCACTTTCCGTTTTCTCTCCACAATTTGCATACAGTCGATGAGGTTAACCTCCATATCATTTGCTCGGAGTATTCCTCCAATGTAAAGGAGTCCAAGAGGACTTGACCAAAAACTGTACGCTGCGAAATCATAGATGGAAGGATTTATAAGCAAGGCTCTTGAAACCATTTGTAACCTATTTCCCTTTTCACCCTCGTTTTTTTGAACCGCGGAACAAAGGTTTACGACTGAAAAGCTTTATCATGATAAGACCGAAGACAAACCCTCCTATGTGGGCATACCAGGCTACGCCTTCCATGCCTGAATACAAGACTTGCATGAAAAACCAAATAGTAAGAAGCACAATCGCTGGTAATTCGACTATTTTGATAAAAATAATAATAAAGAGCAATGTCTTGATTCTCGCATAAGGATAAAGCACCAAATATGCCCCTAAAACCCCTGAAACAGCTCCGCTCGCTCCTATCATGGGAATATTTGATGTGGGATCATAAAAGAGCTGGGCAAAAGCTGCGGCAATACCGGCCAGAAGATAAAATAAAATGAATCGCCCGTGTCCCGTGGCGTCTTCAATGTTGTTGCCAAAAATCCACAGATACAGCATATTCCCTCCGAGGTGGAAAAAACCTCCATGGAGGAACATGGAGGTAAAGATTGTCATCACGTTGTAAGGTACAAGGTCCAACCTAGAGGAAGCTGAGGTCATAAATTCCCTCGGTACAAGTCCGTAATATTTGTATACAATTTGGCCTTCAGTACCGGTAAGGGTAAATCTCATCCAAAGAAATATTAATATGTTTACAAAGATGATGCTCACTGTTATAATGGGATAAGTGCGTGTTGCAATATTATCTCGTATCGGTATCATTTGTGGTATTTCTTATCACGTGTTTCTTGGCATGTCAAAATCAACTGGCCTGGAGTGATGTATGCCTGAATTAAGAAAGGATCCTATTATTGACAGATGGGTGATTATATCAACAGAACGAGGTAAGCGCCCTGTCTTCTTTATTGAAGAACCGCCCCCGCCAAAGGCAGCTATGTGTCCACTGTGCCCGGGCAATGAACATATGACCCCTGCGGAAGTATACGCAGTCCGACCAAGCAATTCATCACCAAACAGCCCTGACTGGCTTTTGAGGGTCATTCCAAACAAGTTTCCTGCCTTGCGCATTGAGGGCTCCCTCAACAAAGAAGGTGTTGGCCTCTATGACAGGATGAACGGCATCGGTGCCCATGAAGTCATAATTGACACACCTGTACATGGAGAAACGCTCTCTAATATGAGTGTTCGCAGCATACAGAATATATTTGGCGCTTTCAAAGAAAGGGTTCTTGACCTTGCAAAGGATAAGCGTTTCAGATTTACTATTGTATTCAAGAATCATGGTACCATTGCTGGGGCCTCCCTTGATCATTCACACTCACAGCTCATTTCCCTTCCTGTAGTTCCCAAAAGAATATCTGAGGAGATTAGTGGTAGCATGAATTACTACAGACAGAAAGACCGGTGCATTTTTTGCGATATCATTGCCCAAGAGCAGGAAGATAATGTACGGGTAATCTACGAGAACAAACGGTTTATTTCTCTCTCACCCTATGCATCGCGCTTTCCTTTTGAAAGCTGGATTCTTCCCAAAAACCATGAGTCGCATTTTGTTTTTCCAAGCGATGATGACGGTTACCGTGATGCAGCCGATGCTCTCTCTATGGTCTTGAAAAAACAAGACAAAGTACTGAATTCTCCGCCCTATAATTTTATGATACACACTGCACCGCTTGGAAGTGGCGATATGCCATACTATCACTGGCACATTGAAATCATCCCGAGGCTTACTAAAATGGCCGGTTTTGAGTGGGGAACTGGTTTTTACATCAACCCTACTCCGCCAGAAGAGGCAACAACGTATCTTAAGGAAGCAGATATATAGGGGGCCTAATGAAGATACTGATAGCGTCTCCCGAACTTTACCCTTTTGTAAAAACTGGGGGGCTTGCCGACGTTACAGGAACACTACCGAAAACCTTGAAAAAGCTCGGGGCTGAGGTGAGGGTTATATTACCAAAACACAAGGGAGTTGAAGAGCTCAATTTTCCCCTGCATTATAAGAACTTCAAGATAGCGTGCCAGATATCGCAGGCCTACGTTGACGGGGAAATAGTGGAGAGTGAGTATGATGGAGTTGCTGCATACCTTGTGGAAAAAGATGAATATTTCTATAGAGACTATCTCTACAGCACCCCGGATGGTGATTATCTTGACAATGCTGAGCGGTTTATCTTCTTCTCTAAAAGCATCCTGGAAGCAATAAAAATAACCGGATTTGTTCCTGATGTTCTCCATTGTAACGATTGGGAGACAGCACTTGTCCCTTTCTTTCTGAAAACGCTGTATAAAGATGATCCCCATCTTAAAGATATTGCCACACTCCTAACCTTGCACAACCTTGGATACCAAGGCCTGTTCTGGCATCATGATATGCACCTTCTCAACACGGGTTGGGAATACTTCACCCCCGACTACATAGAGTTTTTTGGCAAGATCAATTTTCTGAAAGCTGGAATCGTCTTCGCAGATATATTGAACACGGTAAGCAAACAATACAGCGAAGAGATACAAACACCAGAATTTGGTCATGGGCTGGATGGAATACTCAGAACAAGGAAAGCTGATCTTTACGGGATTATCAATGGCATAGATTATGACGAGTGGAATCCAGAAAATGACAGGTATTTACCCGCCAACTATAGTGCTGATGATATGAGTAATAAGTCACATTGCAAGAAGGCATTGCAAAAGACCTTCGGTTTACCCGTGAATCAAAATATTCCACTCCTTGCCACAATCTCAAGATTGGCAGATCAGAAAGGCTTTGACTTAATACATTCATCCATAGAAGATATGCTCACTCTTAACGGGGGCTTGCAGTATATTGTCCTTGGAACAGGCGACAGAAAGTATCACGACATCTTTACTGATGTTGCAAAAGAATTCCCAAAATCATTCGCCATCAAAATTGCTTATGACAATGCCCTTGCCCATCTCATAGAGGGTGGAGCTGACATGTTTCTTATGCCTTCCCGGTACGAACCGTGCGGTCTCAACCAGCTATACAGCCTGAGATATGGAACGGTACCGATTGTACGCGGAGTGGGCGGTCTTGAAGATACTATTACAGATTTTGAGGTCAACCCTGAGCTCGGCACTGGTTTTAAATTTTATGACTATTCTAGGACAAGCCTTCTCAACACCATAGAAAAGGCCTTAAAGGTATATCGAAGAAAAAAAGACTGGGCAACGCTTATGAAGCAGTGTATGGCAGCAGATTTTTCTTGGGAAAGATCGGCCAAAGAATATCTGAATCTTTACAGAAAAGCCATTGAAAAGCATGCATCCGATTGATATTCTTGGAAAAATAATTGCAATATCACACTCGAACCTTGAAATAGCGTCAAGGATTAACGCAATCCTCAACATAATTACTCAGGACATGCCCTTTGATGAAGCAATTGTATACACCCTCGATACTGATAAAAAACTCACCTGCCGGTACAAAAATGACAAAAGCGTCCTTTTCCCTCTCTTGAATGAGTACCGGTCTCACATCGGTGAAGGCATTGTGGGAAGTGTGGCTCAAAAAAGGATACCTCAGGGCTTCACTTTCAAAGATGTGCCCCCCAGACTTGGATGCCTGTTTTATCCAGATCTTGACGGATATATTCAAAAATACAGGGCTTTTCATTTTATTCCTATAAGTGACGACAGCTATCTTTACGGTGTCTTATTTATATGCGCATCGAGCATGGAGCGTCTGAACAAACCCCATAATGCTTTTCTGTCCATGGTTGCGAGAGAAATTGGTGGTATTCTCCGTTCCAACCAGCTTCTTATTTCATCAAAAAAACGCATAAGCGAGCTTGCAACCCTGTCAGAACTTGGTAGGGTTCTAGCCTCTAGTTCAATTCCCCAGGACATCCTCAACAGTATCACGTTTATCATTGCCAAAGCATTAAATGCCGCTTTTGTTACTGTAAGGTTGTCCCATTCATTTCTTAAGATTGATTCACAGCGGTTTACCTACGGAGAAATTGGAAGCGAATCTAAAGAAATAATCAAAAAACTCGAAATGGAGGTCAAAAACCAAGAGAAAACAGTCTCTCTAAAGGACCTCGATACAGAGGGGTATAGGAACACCACATCAACGTCCCTGTATAGCGCTCCCCTCACCTCAAAAGGGCGATTTTTAGGAACGGTAACGATAGGCGGGCCGATAACGCAGTCAGGGTCGGTCATGGAAGGGAATGGTCGTTATCTTATAGAGACGATCGCTAATTATATCTCAAGCGGCCTCGAGAACACCCTTCTTACTACGAAACTCAAGGACGTGCTAAAGGAGCTGAATAGTGCTCAGGAGAGACTTGTCGAGCAGGAGACATTCCGAAACCTTGGTGAAATGACAGCTAACATAGCTCATGAAATTAAGAATCCACTCGTAATTATTGGTGGTTTTACAAAACGACTTGCGAGGAAGACCCGACTTGATCTTACTGAGAATAGATATATAGAAATAATACTTAAAGAGGTGGCCAGGCTCGAGGCGATTCTTGATGAGGTCCTAAACTATGTTAAGGAAAGTCCCATGGTTATAAAGGACAGCAAGATCTCTGATTTTATAGATGAGCTTGTCTTTCTTTTTACTTCAGATAGTGCATGGGAAAAAATTGAAATAACAAGAGAATATGCAAACAATATTTCTTTTGTTCCTTGTGACGACCAGCAAATAAAGCAGGTACTCATAAACATTTTGATGAACGCCTATGATGCAATGCAAGGCAGCGGAAAGATTGTTATCCAGACCGGTCTCAAGATTATCAATGATCGCCCTTTCGCCTCAATTAGCATAAGCGATACTGGAGGAGGCATTGATCCAGCTATAATTGATAATATTTTTAATCCATTCTTTACCACCAAGGATGGGGGAACCGGTTTAGGTCTTGCCATATCAAATAAAATAGTCCTCAACCATGGAGGTTATATACAGATTCATAATCTTATAGGAAAAGGTGCTACGTTTATTGTGCATCTTCCCATAAAAAACACTACAATTCGAGAGGAGCGTATATGAAGAAGGCACGCCTTTTAATAGTTGACGACGAGGAAAATATCCGGTTTCTGTTCAAAGAAGAGCTCGAAGAAGAAGGATACTCGGTCGATGTAGCCTCAAACGGATTAGAAGCAATCGACAAAGTTAAACATGCTGTTTTTGATCTTGTTGTTCTTGATATCAAAATGCCGGGGATGAACGGAATAGAGGCTCTCAATGAAATCAAGAACATTAACAAGAACTTGCCTGTTATCCTGTGTTCTGCCTATGGAGAATTCAAGCAGGATTTCTCGAGCTGGGCATCAGACGGATATGTTGTTAAATCTGCTGACACCAACGAGCTCAAGCAAACAATTAAGAATCTTCTGGGAGTCGCCTGACACTTAGACAAATTTGATGTGTCCAAAAGGTTTATTAGAGAACAGGTATAATAACGGGTAATTACAGTACCAAATCTATCATACCAAAACACTTGATTCTCCAACACTGTACAAAGTATATGCTTTTTCGACAAAATGCTTGCTATAGATTTCATGTTGCCGTAATATTATACGGGTTGGGGGTGTAGCTCAGCGGGAGAGCATCTCGTTCGCAACGAGGGGGCCGCGGGTTCAATTCCCGCCACCTCCACCAAAAAATGATCGTTTGACATACCACCGAAGGTTTGACTTTGCACAAACAATTACATTATAATCACGTATGAAAAAATTAATCGTACTACTCATTGCCTTATCAGTTATATCGTGCAGCACAAACCCTTTTGCCAAGAAAAAAACGAACAGCACTGGTGCTCCTGGCTCAGAAGGAAAAAAGGAACAGACACAAAAAACAGCACAGATAGGGGAGGAAACCCCAAAACCTGGCGATATTAAAATTCTTGATGGAGTGGAATATATTTACGCAAGAAACAAAAGGTGGCAGTTTACCCCTTACGAACCGGAGTATATGTGGATCAGGAAGGACCAGTACTCGCCGGGATGGGGCGAGAACCTGTTGACAAGAGGCAAACCGAAGGAACAGAAGGAGCTCGAAAGCAGGCTGGCCAAGCTAGAAGAAGAAATGAAGAAAAAAGGACTACCCCCACAGATGGCGTATCCATCACAGATGGCTTATTTGCCACCTGGCATCGCAGGCTATATGCCTTCAGTACCTCTGATAACATTCAATTATCCATCTCCAAAAATGAAGCGACGTGTTATCGTATTGCCTGTAGCAGACCAGACAAACTACAAAGACGAGCAATTGGGCGAACTGGCAACAAAAAGACTGATTTCAAGGCTTGAAAATACCGGCACAATGATTTGTATTGATCCAAATTCTGTAAACATGAAGGGAAACCTTACGGATAGACAAAATTTAAAGGCATTGAACGAAACATATGGGATTCAGGCTGTACTTAAAGGCACCCTTGCTGATGTTTTTACAAGCACATCCAAAATAGAAGGTAAGGATGACCGGGAAACATCATTTGCTGTTTCCAAGATAGTAATTGATCTTTACAACACTGACACTGGTATTGTTATGAAGCAACTCTCTGGACGAAACCCGGTCTTTCTTTCCAGAGAAAAGGGAGATTTAAGCTCTGAGAAAGCAAAGATAAAAGCCCTGGATTTATCCATAGAGATAATTGCTGATGATATCCTCAAAAGCATTCTTTCACTCGACTGGCATGCACGGATAGCCTCCATCGATAAAGACAAGATTTATATAAATGCCGGTCGCCTGTCAGGCCTAGAGAAGGGCGGTGCTATTGAGGTATACTCTCCTGGAGAGGAAATTGTTGATCCCAAAACAAATTTGCCCCTTGGCAGGACAAAAGGTAGCTATAAAGGAGAGCTTGAGATTGTAGAACTGTTCGGCGTTGATGCCAGTTGGGCAAAAACTAAGAAGGGCGCTAATTTTTCAGCTACTGACCTGGTCTACTTAAAGCCACAGGAAGCTGTTAATCCAAGTACTGTTAAAAGTGAAAGTACCCCGGCTAAGAAACCTGATCAACCGAAAAAGAAATAATGGGTCCCGCAGGTCATCGGGTAAGAGATGTTTAAACCGTTTCACGTGAAACACCATTTTTACTTTTAAATTCCAATTACAAAAGACAATAAATCCTCCGGTCTTTGTCATATCTTTTTCAGTGCTTTCTATTTAACCAGCTGGAGCGCCTCTTTAAATCTGTCAGTGCCTGCCCTCTCCAGGACTTCGTAAATAAACATTTCTGTACTTGTAATTATGGCCCCTGCTTGTTGCATCCTTTCGATGGCTATGTTTCGGTTTTCTGCTGTTCTAGAACCTACAGCGTCTTTGACAACATGAACGGTGAATGACGACAATGCATGTAATGCTGTTTGTGCGACACAGATGTGTGCCTCTGCGCCCACAAGAATTAGTGTTTTTCGTTTTAATTGTTTAATGCGCTCCTCAAATTCTGCGGATAAAAAACAGTTAAAGGAAATTTTTTCAATAGGAACTATGTTCTCAGTTTGTGTTGCAATTTCTGAAAGTGTAGGGCCAAGTTTCTCTTGTTCAGTCATGACTATTGGCATGTCTACTATTTGTGAGAACTTTATGAGACGAATTATATTTTCTAGAATGGCTTCCCTTCCTTGAATCACCGGCATCAGTCGGTCCTGCACATCAATCAAGATGAGAACAGAGTCATGTTTTTGCGCCATTTTATACCTGTTAATTCTATTATTTTTCATATGTACTCCTCTCTTTTTTTAGACTTGTTTATTTTCCAAAAGGTCGTGAAAAACCTACTATTCATCACCATCTCATCCTGATGAATGTTGCCTCTTTGTCAAATATCCCATTTCACGAAGATAGCTCTCCACAATAGGATTTGCTACTGACTCACGCCTCCTCTTAACATCTGTCAGGTAACGCTGTATGGGTGTCAACTTAATAAAACGCACAGTGACAGGTATACGATCCAGAAACAGATATAAAAAACTGACACATAGCGAAATATCTTTTTCAAACTACATAGCTTTATAGAACAATAAATCTGCCTATCTTTTAGGATTCCAGGGATGTTATGCCTTCGCGGATTGCATATTTTGTCAACTCTGCAACGCTGTGTATGTTCAGTTTATCCATTATTTGTTGGCGGTGGGTTTCTATTGTTTTAACGCTTACATTTAAGACCGATGCTATTTGCTTTGTGCTTTTACCTTCAGCAATAAGTTGCAATACCTCGCGTTCCCTCGGGGTCAGCACCGTAAATACATTAGTCTCATTCTTCGGCAAGTTTTGCAAATACTCTTCAACTATAACATCTGTAATCTTCTGACTAAGGTAATGTTGCCTCCGCATAACAGTGTGAATTGCCGTCACGAGTTCCTCAAATGCGCTGTCCTTTAAGAGATATCCCGTGGCACCGGCCTTAAGCATTTGCATTACAAACCTGCGATCGGAATGCATTGACAATGCGATTACCTGCACGCCTTTGAATTCTGTTGTTATCTTTGTAGTAGCATCAATACCATTCATCTCAGGCATTCCAATATCCATGATCACCACGTCAGGATGAAGTTTTTGAACCAGGTTCACCGTTGTGAGACCATTATCCGCCTCTGCAATTACTTCCATGTCATCCTGCTTTTCAAGGAGGGAACGGAGGCCTTCCCTTATAATTTTGTGATCATCCGCCAAAATAATCTTGGTTCTCATTTGTTATGTTCCCTGCCTTTTGCTTTTCTATAACAAGAGGGGCAGTAAGTATCACCCTGGTACCACGGCCTCTGCCAGAACGAACTTCCATTTGCCCGCTGAGGTGGCGAAGCCTTTCTCTGATACTAAAAAGCCCGAATCCCTTATTTTCGTCTCGATAAAAACTCATTTTTGATGGAACAAATCCGATTCCATTATCAGCTACGTGCACTGTAATGCTGTCATTAACACGGCGTATAGTGATTTTCGCTACATTTGCCTGGGCATGTTTGGTAACATTCATGAGCAACTCCCTCACGGCACTGAAAAGTACTATACGAATTTCATCACTTACGGGCTTTGGATAAGCGTCTGCTTCAAACATACAGTTTATTCGCTGGTGCTCCCTGACCTGCTCGGCCAGCCATTCAAGAGCAGCCTCAAGGCCAAGGTCATAGAGAATGGGCGGGCTCAGCTCGAAGGTCAGGGAACGCGTGTACTGTATGGCCTGTTCTATATGATTGCGCACCTCTTTCAACTGGTTCATGGATTCATCATTGCCTATCAACTGCGCAAGCGCCCCGAGCTTGATCTTTGAAATAGCAAGAATTTGACCAATATGATCATGAAGCATCGTAGCAATTCTTCGCCTCTCACGTTCTTCCGCCAATGATAGATCAGAAGCCAGTGATCTTAGTTGTTTCTGATATGATTTAATCTTTTCCTCTGCCTTTTTTTGCTCTGTAATGTCTTCAACTGTGCCTTCATAGTAAAGAAGTGTCCCGTCTGGTGAGCGGACTGCCTTAGCGTTCTCCCTTACAAAAATGCTTGTTTTATCTCGCTTCCGCCATTTTGTTTCAAATCCTCTTACCCGTCCCTCTTTCTCCAGTCTGTCTTTTATCTTCTTCCTCAGATACGATGGTTCATAATCCCTTCTTTTTCCTCCCACAGACACCAGTTCATCAAATGATGAATAACCCAACATTCGTATCAATGTTGGGTTACCCATTAAAATCCGACCCTCAGCATTTACTCGATAAATTCCCAGCGGTGAATTGACAAAGAGATTTCGATATCTTTCTGCTCCTTTCCGTAGCATGTCTTCAATACGTTTTCTTCTGTTAAGCTCTACTATAAGGCGGTCATTCGCATCCTGAAGTTCTGCTGTCCTTGCTGCGACTCGTGCTTCGAGCTCTTCTTTTGATCTTTGTAGTGCAATCTGTGTCTGTTTTCTTTCGGTAATATCGTTATTTATTTCCATAATTGCCACTGGCCTGTTTTTCTGGTCACGCCTCAACGCCAGTCGGCTCTCCACTACAATCTCTTCTCCTGACCTCTTTTTTTGTACAAGCTCCCCCTCCCACCTTCCCACCATTGCTAACTTAGCTTTTATATCAATAAGCGGCTCCGGAAACACCGTGTGGAGAACTACATATGACACTTGATTCTTAACCTCATCCTTTGTCCAGCCATACCTCTCTTCCGCTCCAGCATTCCAAAAAACAATCCTGTCTTCCATATCGAGCACAATGATTGCATCTTCCGCAATATCCAGAAGTTCTGCCTGCTCTTTGAGTTGCATTGCTTGATTTCTCAGCTTCTCTTCTGCTTTTCTTCTCTCCGTTACATTCCGCAAGTTCACCATTACCACTTGAGCTTCACCATAGTGGATTAATGTTCCACTTATTTCTACATCAATCACAGATCCGTTTTTGTGCCGATAATGGCGCAGTCCATAGATATAGGTTCCGTCCCGTAGGACTTTCCTGATGCTTGCATCTATCATCTCTTTCCGGCTGATAACAATATCATAGAGTGATAACCCGGGTATTTCATCTTCGGAATATCCCAGCAGTTTTGTGAATTGATCATTTGCTTCCAGTATTCTGGCGGTCTCAGGGTCGAAGATATATACTCCATCTGACGATTGTTTCACCAAAGACCGATATCGCTCTTCGCTTTCCCTAAGTGCTTTTTCAACACTCCGTTGTCTTTCCTCTGATGCCTTCAGGTCGCCTATTTGTCTTTCTAGTCTTTTTAGTTCTTGCTCAAGCCCTTCCCTGTTCATCTCCTGGTAGCTCATCAATCCAAAGTCTAAATCAATTATCACCAACTGTCCAGACTATTAGCGCTATGCCTCAAGCAGTTATTTGTAGTTCTTTTCCAATAAGTTCATGTTTTTTTAAGTCTTAGCTCCATACAATTAGTATTAACTGCCCGGATGTACATACATAATAGATATTTAAAACAGTCGCATTTTTCAAGTTGGCAGATTTGTACTGACGTTTTAATGTACAAATAATCGCAACGAGTAGCTTATTAATCCAATAACCTACGTTTTTTATGCTTTTTCCGAGGTAGAAAGCTAGGATTACTGTAATCCCTGCTGTTTTCTGAAGAAACACCAACAACATGCTTTATGGTTCGGCCTGAATTTATATATATGGTTTGCCGTGTGTTAGAATATACCCACGGTTGTGCCTTTGCTGACTCCTAAGAAAATCGTTCGATTCTTTTCTACCATTCGCCATCACAAGAAACCACAGCTACCACAAAATCTGCATTTACTCACAAGAAGCTATTCATAAAACCCTTCTTTCCCAATTGAATCGATTGTCTCACATGCAATAGACCCGGCAAGCACCGCAGCTTTGTGGGAATCAACAGGAAAGTTATTGCTTTTGTTGCACGATCGTTGCCAATGCAGAACGATTCCAACTCTCAACTTAATGCTACCTGTGTAATAAAAACATCTCACAAAGGTGTTTGCAGAGGAAAATCTTTACACCTGGATGCTCAACGCACGAAAGATGTGAGAAACATTCACCTGTACTGTATTGATATATCTTTCCAAATGGATCTCCTGGATCACGATTGTCTCCTTCAGCATAGGGGGGCACCGTTCCTTATGACACTTCCTAAAAAATATGACCCGTATAATCCGCCTGTGGTACTGATTCTGAAATAACATCCTTGCCTTCTTTACAGGCCCCCATGAGCGTATGTCTGGAAAAACGACAGATGACATCCTTTACCACTCAGTAAGGTTTTGCAAAGAATCTATCCTTTCTGGGAAACTAAAAATCCCTTTCCTGCACTGAATCTGGAGGTACCTGAGGCAATGAATAAAGGAATTGTGGGTTAAAACTGTTTTATCAGCAGTTACTGTGATGGGAAATAAGGGCAAGGCTTGTTCGCGTTTATGGTTCATGTGGGTATAGTCTAAGTGTGTTTTTGGGAACAATGAAAAAATCGAGCTGGATTTATAGTATTTGAGTGATGGTTGCGTTTCACGTGAAACAGGTTTCAATCTTTGTTTTCTTTGTATGATCTTATTCTATTTTCATTTGCAATATCAGCATGTTATGTGGTTTTCATCTGATTTTTTAAGTGTTTTTTTGCCCCTTATTCAGCGCAAGAACTTTATCTCTTACATAATCATGAGAAAACTGAACAATGTGTGTGTCAATTATTCACCCACAATCACAAAAATATCCGGAAGGTTTCTGTACTCTTCTGCATAATCTATCCCATACCCGACAACAAAACCGTCTTCAAGCGTAAAGCCGACATAGTCCCCTTCTATGTCAACCTTTCTCCGCGCTCTCTTGTCGAGGAGGGCGCATATCCTGAGTGATTTTGGATTCTTTTCCTGCAGCATATTACGGACACGGGTCAAGGTCAGGCCAGAGTCTATAATGTCTTCCACAATAATGACATTCTCACTCTCAATGCCCTCCTCAATGTCTTTCCCAATGGTCACTTCCCCTTTGGAATTTGTTCCACACCCATAGGATGAGGCTCTAAGGAAATCTACCCGTAAAGGGTTACGAATCTTCCTTATAAGGTCAGCAGTAAACATAAAAGACCCCTTGAGGAGACATATAAAAATAATTTGTTCATTATCGTAATCATTCTCAATCTCTGTTGCGAGCCTTTTCACGGCCCTATCAATCTCTTCTCTTGAAAAAAGCTTTTTTAACACGTTCGAACCCTATAGTGCATATTTCATAACTATGATCTCTCCATCCTCTGGCAAACCATCCTTCGTCACTTCAATTTCGTGCTCGTTGACCACGGTAACTCTTTTTTTCCCTGATGTAAACAGCTCTACTCCGCCAATAGGAAATTCACACTTGGGTGTTTTAAAATGCATGGGGATCGTTATCCTTGGGTTTAGATCTTTCACTACTTTTCCTGCCTCGTCAGCATCTATGGTATAAAAGCCACCCACAGGCACTAGAATGACATCAATTTTTCCCATCTTTTTAATTAAATCATCAGAAAGCGTGTGCCCCAAGTCCCCCATATGGGCCAATCTTAACCCATCAGCCTCAATCACAAATATGAGATTGTTACCTCTCTCTTTGCCTTTAGCGGGATCATGGTAGCACGGAATGGCTTCGATCTTGATACCCATTTCATTGTAATTTCCTTCTTTGTTGAAGTATTTATACGTTCCCTTTATGTCGTCCCTGTAATTATGATCGTCATGATCGTGGCTTGAAAGAACAATATCTGCCGGCTCGCTGATCTTCCCGTACGACAGAGCACCACCAAATGCTCCGGATTGATAAGGATCAATAATTACTGTCACTCCACTTTCTGTTGTGATTTTGAATGCTGCATGTCCATACCACTTAATCTTCATAAAAACCTCCTTCTTTTTCTCTCCATCTCTTTGCCTGACCCTTCCTGTTTAGCTTATTCATTACCTTTCGTGCTAGTGCTTTCTTGTTTCATTCACTGTTTCTCAAAACTTCTGACAATGCCTTCTCCATATTACACTTCGATCTACTACGTGTCAACTCTCATCAACATCCATCAAAAATTCTCGTTTGCAACGATGCCAAAACGTTTATGCAAACAAGGTCGTTTAAAAACGGAGTCAGCTTTACGTCGACCAAGACAATAAATTATGATAATATCCTTATACAAGGTGCAGGATGAAGCCCAAACGCATTGAAGATGGAGTCTTTCTCGTAGGTAGCTCAAACATATCAGATTCTCGTGATTGCATGGTTTACCTCCTTGACCTGGGAGAGCTCATTATGATTGATACTGGTGCGGGGCTGGGAGTCAGTAAGATAATTTCTAACATACGGTATTTTGGTTTTGATCCCGCAAAGCTTTCAACAATTATCCTTACCCATTGTCATATCGATCATGTAGGTGGTGCACATGAATTCAAAAAGCGTTTTGATGTCAGGCTTGTCATGCATAACAGTGACATAGATGTGGTTGAACGGGGCGACACAAAGATGACCGCTGCACATTGGTATGGTGTGCCTTTTGCCCCTTTAAAAATTGACAAAAGACTCATGCAGGAAGAAGAGCGGCTTTCTTTCGGGCAACACGAGCTTATTTGTTTTCACACCCCAGGCCACACGCCTGGCTCAATTTCAGTCTATATCAACATGTCTGGCAAGCGAATTTTGTTCGGCCAAGATATTCACGGTCCGTTTCTGCCTGAATTCGGTTCTGATATTGTGCTCTGGCAAGCGTCAATGAAAAAGCTGCTTTCTTTGAAGGCAGACGTCCTTTGTGAGGGTCATTTTGGTGTATTCAGGCCCAACGATAAAGTTACAGAATATATTGAACGATACCTCGAGGAATATGGGGATCAGTCCGTTTAGAGATACAGTGGCCCTTGAAAAGAGTGTCAAAAAAGCTCCATTCTGCCAGATTGCTGCTTTTAAAGGGGGCCTAAAACAGTTTCATTTGCTCTTTTGACCGTGATTTTCTTGGCCTATCAGAAATAGTGATTCTCTCGACACACGCCTCGGGAATATGAGAAAGAAATGGTGATGGGGAGCGTTTTGTTTTCTTTCCGTAAACGAGGCCTGTTCTCTTGTAAATAAGAAACAGCTCTTCTTTTGCCCTCGTCATCCCCACGTAGAAAAGCCTCCGCTCTTCTTCTATGTCTACTGAGCCATTACCTGCGCCGTAAGGTATAAGACCATCTTCAACCCCAGAAATAAATATGCTCCTGAATTCAAGGCCCTTTGCCATATGAAGCGTCATAAGGTTAACGGCTTCAGCGCGTGGATCAAAACCATCCTGATCAGCAAAAAGGTTCAGCTCATTAACCATATCGCCTGCCGTCATCTCCTCCCAAGCATCACCAAATATAAGCCTGATATGGTTTGTTGTGTTTGTTATCTGATCAATGTTGCAGCGACCATTTTTCGTGAGGATATCAAGTAAATCTGATGTTCTTATTGCAAAGAGTTGGTCTCTCATTTCTTCAGAGGTAAAAACCTGCTTCAGCAAGGACCCCATATTGCATGTCACTTCTCTGCGATTTTCTGCGCCCCCTCCTCCCAACACCCTGCACGGTATACCGAATGCCGCAAGCTTTTCCTCTATTGCTTCTGCCTGGTTGTTCGTCCTAAAAATCACAGCAAAATCTGAAAAACAAAAAGGAGGTCCGGGATATTCTTTTTGATTTCCCGTATGGAGTAAGCTATTGTGTCTTAAACCTCCCAATCGTGCATCTATTTCCCGCGCAATAAACTCACCCTCTGCCCCCTCATCCGGTACAGATGCAATAACGATCATTGGACCATCGCCTTTAACGGCTTTAACTTCTTTTTTTATCCGCCTTGTGTTGTGTATTATCACCCCATCAGAGGCTCGTACAATGCTTCCTGAACAACGGTAATTGAGACTAAGCGTCACCTCTGCCGCACCAACAAAATCTTTTCCAAAATTTAAGAAATTTTCCACATCTGCTCCTCTGAAGGCATAGATTGCCTGGTCAGGGTCGCCCACTGCACATACCGTTGCATTGTTTCCTGCGAGCAGCCTCAATAGCCTGTACTGGGCAGTATTTATATCCTGATATTCATCAACAATGATGTGATGGATATTGTCCCTGTATTTTTGGAGCAGATCGGGATTATCAAGCAGCTCAAGGGGCTTTAAAATCAAATCATCAAAGTCGAGTGCTCTTTGTTCCATCATTGCTGCCTGGTATCGTTCAAAAGGCTCTCGGAGTTGCCCTGAAGGGCCAATATTAAGGTTTTTTGTGTAGGAGATTTGATCAACAAGGTCCATCGCCTTTGTCTTGGAGATTTGAAGCAAAGACATCAAAAGGCCTATCTGTTCTGAACGATTATAAATTAGAAATCTTTTTGTTGTATTTTCTTGAATAATTCTTAATCCAAGGAGATGGAGTGTGCCCACAAACACTTTCTCTGATGTGTCACCCATAAGAACGGATAGCCTCTCTTTCATTTCCTTTGCCGCCCTGTTTGTGAAAGTAACGGCAATAATGCTTTGAGCTGGCACACCTTGTTGTATCAACATTGCCACTCTTCTGATAATGGCAAGCGTTTTCCCGGACCCTGGTCCAGCCGCCACCAACAAAGGGCCCCTGATCCTATTTACTATCTCTATTTGTTCTTCGTTGAGGTTTTCTATTATAGATAATGTTGCCAGGGTCATGGCGCTGTGGTAAGTATAACATAGTGATAATTGATTATGGTAAGGCTTATTTCACCTTTTAACAATAAACACCCGTTAATCCATCCTGATGCATTTATTGACCTTTCTGCGCGCATTATTGGCGCTGTCATCATTGAAGAACGGGTGAGCATCTGGCCCATGGTGGTTCTCAGGGCTGACAGCGAGTCTATTTGCATTAAGAAAGGGTCTGCTGTACTGGACCTCTCCCTGGTTGAGGCCCCTGCAAAATATCCCGTTACTATTGAAGAGGAAACCCTTATCAGCCACAGGGTTGTGATTCATGGTGCACATATCCAGAAAAGGGTGCTTATTGGCATTGGTGCAATTGTTCTTGATGGCTCGGTCGTTTCAACAGGATCTATTGTTGGGGCAGGCGCCTTGGTTGCGCCTGGTACAACTATTCCACCGAATTCACTCGTAATGGGTATGCCAGGTAAAGTGGTGCGGGAGACAACAGAAAAGGAGCGGTATTTTATCTCTCAACAAGTCCACGAGCTCTTCAATAAGTCCCGTCAGTATAAGACAAAAGAGGGCCGAACAACAAAAAACACGCTCCCGTAGATGTAGCCAGATTTGACACTTCCTATAGCCAATCACCCATGTTCAGTTTTCATTTTGGATAAGCAGCCACGACTAAAATGATCGTCATACCCGCCGTATTGTTCTCCAGTCGGTGCGGTTCGCCGGCAGGTATCCAGATAGCATCCCACTCCTTTACCTCTTTTTCTTCGTTACCCACTTTCATTAAACCGCCGCCTTGCGCAATGAGATATATTTCTTCGACCTCATCCACATGCTCCTCTATTACATTGCCAGCAGGAAGCATGGCATAAGCAAGGAATTCCATGCTTTGTAGAAACCGACTGGTGAGAACCATCCGTGCGGTGGCACCGTAGTGCGCTCTGTATGTAGTTTGAAGGACTTCTGGATCGTTGAAATTTCTTACTATCATAATGATTCCTCACATATTTGTTTTGACAAAGATACACGCCTCTTCTTCGACTGCCCCTTTGTATGCCTCGCGAGCTACGTCAAGCAACGGGAAGGGACACCTGTTTCTGTGCTCCTCGAGGCTCCTTTTTCAACAGCATTAGGGTTTTGTGCAGAAACCGTAAACCAGAACTTTGGTTCTTTTCCGGGCGAAACTAACATGCAAACACATTTCCCATGCTTTGCAGATTACCTATGCTATAGTAAATGGCGGTTATCATACTGATGCCGCTCAAAATCCTGTTATTTCAGTCTGTATCGTTTCGCACTGTTGAATCAGATGATCCTGTATCAAACCGCCTTAAACCTAAAGGCTTCCCTTTGTTGAAAGGGCGCCCTTGATTCTCTCGTCCCTGGTTAGGGCCTGGCGTAAGGCTTTCGCAAATGCCTTGAAGATTGCTTCTACTTTATGATGCAAATTCTCACCATATAGTATGTTTACATGCAATGTGCACTTGGATTCATTCACAAAACCCTTAAAAAACTCCTTAACCACCTCAACGTCAAAGGTTCCGATTTTGCCCTGCATGTTTGTTTTCCACACCAGGTTCGGTCTTCCACTAATATCTATTGCTAAAAGGCAAAGGGATTCATCCATGGGAACAATAGCCTGACCGTAGCGCTGAATCCCGTCAAAACTCGGAAGAGCCTGCGTTAAGGCCTTTCCCAGAGCAATACCAACATCTTCCACAGTGTGGTGATAATCAACCTCAATATCGCCCTTTGCTTCTATCTGGAGGTCAAAAAAGCCGTGTTTTGAAAACAGGTGGAGCATGTGGTCAAAAAAAGGTATTCCCGTGGAAACCTCGTAGTATCCTTCCCCATCAATGGAAAGCTTGATCGATATGTTGGTCTCCTTTGTTTTTCTTTTCACTGTTCCAGTTCTTTTCACGTCCACCCCCTATCTGATTTGCATTTTTTCACACACAACTGTTCCCGGCTAACTGTTCAGCGGTTTTCAAGGTATCACCTTGTTCAGTGGATACTCAACTATTCCTTGGGCGCCTGCCCGTCTCAGATTCGGAATAATATCCCTAACTGTTTTCTGATCAATAATTACCTCTATGGCTGCCCAGTTCTCATCAGAAAGATTTGAGATGGTGGGCGTGTGCAAAGAGGAAAGTATTTTTGTAACTTTATCCAGTTTGGTCCTTGGAACATTCATCTTGAGGCCCACCTTTTCCTCAGCAAGGAGCGCTCCTTTTAGAAGCATGGTCATGCTCTCCATCTTCCGTCGCTTCCATTCATCCTTCCATGCGCTTCGATTTGCTATGAGCACTGTTTCGGATTCAAGGATTGTGTCTATGATTCTCAGATTGTTGGCCCTCAGTGATGCTCCTGTTTCAGTAACCTCAATAATTGCGTCTGCAAGAAGGGGTGGCTTTACCTCTGTTGCTCCCCATGAAAACTCAACGGTGGCATCGATACCCTTTTTTTTAAGAAACCTTTTTGTATATCCTACAAGTTCTGTTGCTATTTTCTTTCCCTTCAGGTCTTCCAAGGTTTTGATTGTCGAATCACTGGGCACGGCAACAACCCACTTCACCCCTCGAAATCCGACCTTACCATATCTTAGTCGCACTAGTTCAATCACTTTTGCGTCCTGTTCCAGAACCCAATCATAGCCGGTGATGCCCATATCGAGGATTCCATCCTCAACATACCGTGCCATCTCCTGCGCCCGAATAACAAGCCCTTCAAGCTCCGGGTCATCGATTGCCGGAACATACGACCGCTCGAGAAGCTTTATTGTATATCCGGCGTTTTTGAAAAGCTTGAATGTGGTCTCTTGCAAGCTCCCTTTGGGAAGCCCTATTTTAAGCTTCATTTGCTAGCTCCTTTCTTACCTTTATAGATTCTCCGTGTGCAAAAAGACCTTCTATTTCCGAAAGCCTTATCGCTTTATGACCATACCTGTTAAGAAATCCTTTTTCTATTTTAACAACCGCTTTTCGCTTCGTAAACGTGTTGACAGAGAGTCCTGCAGCAAATCTTCCAGCTCCTCCGGTAGGAAGTATGTGGTTTGTACCGATATAGTAATCACCCATAGCCACCGGTGTGTGGGGACCCAAATAGATGATACCGGGATAAAGAATATCTTTTTCCACTTTCTCATCACCGATAAGCTCCATGTGCTCTGGGGCAATGAGGTTGATAGCCTTTATTGCATTTTTTGCTTCGCGATAAAAAACAAAATAGCTGTTCTCTTTTAGCGCCTTTTCAATAATCTCTCTTCGCGGGTTTGATGCCATATGGTTTTCAATGGCCTTTAGCGCGTTATAGAGGTGTTCCCTGGAAGGGGAAAAAAGCCCAACCGTTGCCATCTCATCGTGTTCTGTCTGCGAAAAAAGATCCCAGGCCACCGCCTCCGGTGAGAACGGTTCAGTACACAGGATGATTAATTCGGTGGGTCCTGCCAACATGTCAATTCCTACGCGCCCATACACGTCTCTTTTCGCCTCTTCAACGTATGCGTTCCCCGGTCCAACTATCATGTCGACCTTTGGTATGCCTCCGATCCCATACGAAAAAGCGTAGATGGCCTGAGCACCCCCCATTCTGTAGATATCATTGAGTCCGAGAAGGTTCGCTGCCGCAAGTATATACGGATTAATCTTTCCGTTTTTGGCCGGGGTTGTGACCATCACCTCGCTAACCCCTGCTAACTGAGCCGGAACAACACCCATTATTAAAGATGAAGGGTAGGGCGCTGTTCCTCCTGGGACATAAACAAGAGCTTTTTCTACCGGCACGGATTCTTCATAGACAACGAGGCCCTTCCTTTTGTATGTTCGTTTTCTCCAGCCCTGCTTCCTGTGGAAGTCTCGGACGTTTTTTATCATGCCTCGGATAATGGCAAGATCTCTCTTGCTTATTTTGGATGCTTCGGATATTATTTCCTTTTGTGTAAGTTTAAGGTCCAAAGTTTCTGGCCATCCATCCCATTTGGTTGAAAATTCTATCAGTGCTTCTTCGCCTTTTGCTAAAAGACGATCACGAACCTTCTCAACAACCGACCGGGTATTTTGTCGTTTTTTCTCCCTGCCTCCGATCGCATAAACGAGAAATTCGTCGAACTCTTTTTCAAGATCCCATACCTTCATCCTTCCTCCTTGAGATCTTTGCTCCAAGCCCCTTCAGCTTTTCTTCTATTGCCTCATATCCTCTGTCGATATGATAAATTCTGGAGACCTCTGTGGTGCCGTAGGCAGCAAGCCCCGCTATTATTAGGGAGGCACTTGCTCGCAAATCAGTAGCCATAACCTTTGCTCCTGACAGCATATCCTTACCTGTTACGATGGCGGTGTTGCCTATCACCCGTACATCGGCACCCATTCTTCTTAATTCTGCTGCATGCATCATCCTGTTTTCAAATATAGTCTCTGTTATAGCACTCACTCCTTTTGAAATACACATGAGAGCCATGGTCTGAGCCTGCATGTCTGTTGGGAATCCGGGATATGGGGTGGTCTTTATGTCTATTGCAAAGGGTCGTTTTTTCGTCATTGCAGCCCGCAGACTATTACCGTCTTCAATAATATCCATTCCTGCCTCCCTCAGCTTATCTGTAACAGCCTTGAGGTGGTGAGGAACACACCCTTCAATAACAATGTTGCCCCTTGTAATACCACATGCAGCTAGAAAGGTTCCCGCCTCTATCCTATCAGGAATAACATCATAGTCACAAGGCGTTAAAGAGCGCACCCCCTTGATGGTGATAGTATCACTGCCTTCTCCATCAATTTTTGCCCCCATACGCTTTAACATACGCACAAGATCTATCACTTCTGGCTCACGGGCTGCGTTTTCTATCACTGTCTCGCCCTTTGCAGTAACAGCTGCCATAAGAATATTTTCTGTGCCGCCCACGGTGGGCGCGTCAAAGACAACTCTTCCGCCCTTCAATGCATTTGCCGTCACATCAACGTACCCCTCTCGGATTGCCACCTCACACCCAAGGGCTGCAAGTCCCTGAAGATGAAGATTAATGGGTCTTTCGCCTATGGCACATCCACCAGGGTACGAAACCGTTGCTTTTCTCATGCCGCCGATAAGGGAGCCAAGGACCAGAACAGAGGCGCGCATTTCTTTAACAACTTCATATGGCGCAACATGATTGTCGACCCCTGTTGTGTCAATCCTCAGCCTGTTCTTGTCAACCCATTCCGCCCTGACACCAAGAAGGGTGACAAGTCTTATCATAGTGTTAACGTCCCTAAGCCGGGGAACGTTGCCAATGGTATAGATGCCCTTTTGTAAGATTGTTGCCGCAAGGAGTGGCAACACCGCGTTTTTTGATCCGCCGACCCTCACTGTTCCGGCGAGGCGTTCTCCGCCTTCTATTACGAACTTGTCCATGATCCTATTAGCACCCTATCATGACCAGAAAGGTCTTTTTTTACAGCAGTGTTCATCCCCAAGGCTCGAAGCATTTCGCTTATTTTGTTCGCCTGTACATAACCTCCCACCTCGCACAGCACGTAACCATTGTCCTTTAGGTGGTGAGGCACCTCTTCAATAAGTCTTCTATATATTTGAATGCCTCCGGCACCTCCATCGAGCGCCAGTCTTGGTTCATAGTTTTTTACGTCTGCCATGAGACTGTCCATTTCCCCAGAACCGACATATGGCAGATTTGCCAGTATCATATCAAACTTTGAGCCACAGATACCACTAAAGAGATCTGCACACACAAAATGTATGAGCCCCCGCACACCAAGATTTTCTGCATTCCTCATGGCAATGCGAATAGCGTCAAAGGAAATATCCGTGCAAACAACGTGTTTCTGTGTCTTTTTTGCCAGAATAAGGCCGATTGTGCCAGCACCAGTTCCTATGTCCAGAAGATTGTTTATCCTCTTGTTTTCGGTGATGAGTTTAAGTGCCTCTTCCACAAGAAGTTCGGTTTCTGGCCTTGGAATAAGAACCCCGGCGTCGACATAAAATTTTTCTGAAAAAAATTCCTTGCTTTTCGTTATGTATGCCAAGGGCATTCCTCTCTCTCTTTTTGAGAGAAGGTCATTGATGTGGAGACAAGTCTTTTCGTCAACATCCTGGTCGAGATTAACTAAAATCCCTTCTTTGCTCATGAAAAGAGCGTCGGCGATTATATTCACCGCTTCAAGCCACTCTATTCTTTTGTGTTGTCCTATAATATCCCGAATGCGCAAAAGAGGTTTACTCTTTTTTTAAGGCTTCTGCCTGAAAATGGGCAATCAGCGGGTTAACAATGTCTTCTAGGTCACCATTCAGGACTTCTTGAAGCTTGTAGAGGGTAAGGCCGATTCTGTGATCGCTTACTCTTCCCTGAGGGAAGTTATAGGTCCTTATGCGCTCGCTACGGTCGCCCGTGCCGACCTGTTTTTTTCGTTCCTCTGATATTTCATGTTCTTGTTCGCTTTCCATTTTTTCCTGAAGGCGAGCCCTTAAAACCCTTATTGCTTTGGCTTTGTTTTTATGTTGTGATTTCTCGTCCTGGCACGTCACAACAAGGCCAGTTGGTATGTGGGTAATTCTCACTGCAGAATCGGTGGTGTTCACGTGTTGCCCTCCCGGACCGCTTGATCTGAACACATCTATTCGTAGATCTTCGGGGTTAATGTGAAGCTCCCTTTCTTCTGGTTCGGGGAGAACCGCAACGGTCACGGCAGATGTGTGTATTCTCCCCTGCGCCTCTGTTACGGGTACTCTCTGCACACGATGGACTCCGCTTTCATATTTTAACTTGTTGTATGCGTCCTTTGCCTCAACAACGAGAACAACCTCTTTGAGTCCCCCTAGGTCTGAAGTGCTTGCACTCATGAGTTCTGTTTTCCAACGCATCTTCTCAGCATATTTCATATACATGGTCAAAAGGTCGTGGGCGAACAGCGCCGCTTCTTCACCGCCTGTTCCCGCTCTTATTTCGAGAAACATGCTGTTTGCATGTCGCGCTTGCTTATTGAGCAGTTTTTCTTTTAGTTGAATCTCGATCTCTTCCTTGTCTTGGGTTAAAATTGCAATCTCGTCTCGTGCAAGCGCCCTCATTTCATCGTCCTGATCAGATTCAACTAACTCAAAGGCCTTGTCTATCTCTTCCTGTTTCTTCTTCCACTCACGGTAAAGATCTACAATATCCTTCAGTTCAGTGCGTTCTTTCGCAAGTTTTTTATACAGGTCAAAATCAGCAATAGTCTCCTGTTTTGACATCCTGTCTTCGATCTCATTATATTTAGCTTCGATCTCGGTTAAACGTTCAAACATTATTTGGTCTTCTTACCATACCGTTTTTCGAACTTTTCTACCTGTCCTGCCGAATCAATCCTTTTTTCTTTTCCTGTGAAGATGGGGTGGCATTTTGCACAAATTTCAACACTGATTTTTTCTCTCACAGACAATGTTTCAAAGGTGCTTCCGCACGCACATTTAACTACTGTCTTTTTTAATTCTGGATGTATACCTTTTTTCATGTTAACCTCCTCTGCTCATTGAGCTAAGAAAATCTTTATTCGACTCGGTGTCAGCCATCTTTTCGAGCAAAAACTCCATGGATTCTACCGGATTCATTGGCTGAAGCACTTTTCGTAAAAGCCATATTCGAGAAAGGTCGCCATTTTCAAGAAGCAACTCTTCCTTTCTTGTTCCAGATTTGTTTATATCAATTGCAGGAAACACTCTTTTTTCAGCCAGCTTTCTGTCCAGGTATATTTCCATATTGCCGGTTCCTTTGAATTCTTCAAAGATAACCTCATCCATCCTGCTCCCGGTGTCTATCAAGGCTGTTGCAACAATGGTAAGGCTGCCACCTTCTTCGATGTTTTTTGCTGCACCAAAAAATCGTCTCGGCTTCTGCATTGCTGACGCATCTATCCCTCCGGAAAGTATTTTTCCACTTGAAGGTACTACTGTATTATAGGCTCTGGCAAGCCTCGTTATGCTGTCAAGGAGTATAACCACATCTCTTTTGTGTTCAACAAGACGCTTTGCTTTTTCTATAACTATTTCAGCCACCTGAACATGTCTCGTCGCGGGCTCATCAAAGGTAGAGCTTATAACCTCTCCATTAACAGACCGCATCATATCTGTCACCTCTTCAGGTCTTTCGTCGATAAGGAGGACAATGAGCTGAATCTCCTTGTGGTTCGATGTAATGCTGTTTGCAATCGCCTGGAGAAGCATTGTTTTCCCTGTCCTCGGCGGTGCGACGATCAGACCTCTCTGCCCCTTGCCAATGGGGGTAAAAAGATCCATCACCCTTGTTGACATGTTCTCGGGTATTGTCTCGAGTTGAATCCGCTCGTTCGGATATATGGGTGTAAGATTGTCAAAGATAATCTTGTCTTTTGCTATGGTTGGGTCATCATAGTTTATAGTCTCCACCTTCAGGAGGGCAAAATACTTCTCGTTATCTTTGGGTGGTCTTATTTGTCCTGATATGGTGTCGCCTGTTTTCAGCCCAAAACGTTTTATCTGGGAGGGAGAAATATAGATATCGTCCGGTCCTGGCAGATAATTCGAGTCGGTTGACCGCAAAAAACCAAACCCTTCTGAAAGGATTTCCAGAATGCCTTCGCCGTAGACGGACTCGTTCTTATCAACAAGGGCCTGGAGTATAGAAAAAATGAGTTCCTGCTTTCTTAATCCAGCTGCATTTTCTATATTCATTTCCTTTGCAATTTGCGTTAGCTCGCCAATCCTTTTTCTTTTCAAGTCCTTTAGGTGCATTAACCTCTTACCTCCCATTCTTTTATCCTTAACAGCAGGGTTTTGAGCTCTTTCCTGAGGTCTTCTTCCAGGCCATTATTATACAAAACATAGTCGGCCATTTTTTCTTTGTCAGCTAGGGGGATCTGATGGGGCAATCTTCGATCAGTATCCTCTTCATCCATTCCACGCAACTTCAACCGCTCTCTGATTTTATCCATGTCTGCTGAAACAACAACCACCTTGTCCAGGCTCTTGTACATACCAGTTTCGTATAAAAGAGGTGCGTCAACAACTACTACGCGGGCACCCATGTCTCTATAGTGTTCTATTTTTTTCCAAAGCTCTGCTCTTACCCTTGGGTGTATGATTGCTTCCAGCTTTTTCCGTGTTTTCACATCAACAAAGGCTATCTTCCTCAACTTTACAATATCTACCTTCTTGTTCGCTATATATTCAGTACCAAAAACTTCTTCTATATCCCTGATGACCTCATCGTAATCGGTTATTTCTTTCCCTAGTCTGTCAAGATCAATGACAGGGATACCTTCTTGTGACAGCATGTTTGATACGGTTGTTTTGCCGCTACCTATAATGCCCGTTATTCCAACTAGAATCATATATCAAGGTTTCTTACAGTCAGGGCATTTTCCTCGATAAAGAGCCTCCGCGTCTCGATGTTACTTCCCATGAGAACGGTAAACACTTGATCAGCTTCTATGGCATCCTCGATCGATACTTTTATTATACTTCTTCTTTCTGGGTCCATTGTGGTGGCCCACAACTGTTCGGGGTTCATTTCTCCAAGGCCTTTATATCTCTGTATTGAGACGCCTTCTTTTCCCCGCTCATTGATGATGCGAAGGAAATCTTCGGTATTTAATGGATAGAATTCTTTATTACCTTCTACAACTTTGATGCTCTGGTTGTAGAATGGACTTATCTCTCTGTATATTTTGATATATTGTTTATAATCACCCTGGCAACAAAGTTCGTAATCAACGGTGATCGCTTGTTCTTTTTTTGTATCATCACTAATTTGTATGGAGAAAAGGTTGTGTTCCCTGTCTTTGATTAATTCTACAGAATGGCCTGCACTTTCTAGTTCTTCCTTTATAGTATTGAGCTTGTCAGGTGCTTCAAAATCTTCTCTCGTATATATATCATTCTGGAATAATTTAAACATGATTGTCTGTGAAATTCCGTTGGCTTCCATTTCTCTGAAAAATAGTTCCATACTTTTCATTTTTTCGACAATTTCTTTCAGTCTCGCAGCATCTATAAGAGAACCTTCCACATAACAACTTATCTTTTCCATCCCTCGTTTTGTAATAAACCTCTCAAATTCCTCCTCATCTTTTGCATATGTTTCTTTGCTCCCATGTTTAATCTTATAAAGGGGCGGTTGTGCAATAAAAAGATGGTTGTTGGTTATCAACTCAGGCATTTTTCTGTAAAAAAGGGTTAAAAGAAGCGTTCGTATATGGGAACCATCTACATCAGCATCGGTCATAATAATAACCTTATTATATCTAAGGCGGTGAATATTGTCAGAATTTATACCCAGGGCCAGATATACATTCTTAATCTCTTGGTTTGTCAGTATTTTTTCTTGCCTAGATTTTTCAACATTAAGTATTTTTCCCCTAAGTGGAAGTATTGCTTGTATTTTGCGGTTTCTTCCCTGTTTTGCTGAACCACCAGCAGAGTCTCCCTCTACAATAAAAAGTTCACAGAGGTTAGGGTCACTTTCCTGGCAGTCGGCCAATTTTCCAGGCAATATTCCACTTTCAAGGAGACTTTTATTTTTTATCAGTTCCTTTGCTTTTTTTGCGGCTTCTCTCGCTCTTTTCGCTTCAAGGGCTTTATTTATAATTGCTTTGGCTACATCAGGATTTAATTCTAAATACTCGGTTAGTTTGTCGTTGAGAACAGATTCTACAAGGCCTTTAATTTCACTGTTTCCCAGTTTAGCTTTGGTCTGTCCTTCAAATTGTGGGTTCTGTATTTTTATACTGATGACTGCCACAAGACCTTCCCTTAAATCATCCCCGGATATATTTTCCTTGGATTTCTGGGACATGTTTGTTGCAATAAAATTATTTATACTTCTCGTAAGGGCACTTCTAAAACCGGCGACGTGTGTACCGCCTTCTTGTGTGTTTACATTATTCACAAAACTGTAAATATTTTCATTATATCCGTCATTATACTGAATGGCAACCTCTATGTAATCAAGGGGTTGTTTCGTACTTATGACATGGATTGGCTCAGAGAAAAGCACAGTTTTGTTCGTATTCAAATATTGTACAAAAGCTTTTATTCCACCCTCGTGTTTAAATTCATGTTTCCTTCCTTTCTTTTCATCCGTAACAATTATATGTATTCCGTTATTAAGAAAGGATATTTCCCTCATTCTGTGAGCTATTGTTTCATAACTAAATTCTGTTGATTCAAAAATAGCTGCATCTGGTTTAAAATGTACCTTGGTTCCTGTTTTTTCCGTATCCCCTATAACTTTCAATTCTGTAATTTTATTGCCGCCTTCATATCTCTGAAAGTAAACCTTTCCATCTCTTCTTACCTCAATTTCAAGAAATTCTGAAAGGGCATTAACTACTGATAAGCCTACTCCATGTAAACCTGCCGAATATAAATAGCTGTCTTTATCAAACTTGCCACCTGCGTGGAGCTTTGTAAGAACCACCTCAAGGGCTGACATATTTTCTTCTTTATGCATTGCAACAGGAATACCTCGCCCATTATCTTGGCATGTTACACTGTTGTCTCTGTGGAGTGTTATCATCACTCTACTGCAATATCCCTCCAGTGCTTCATCAACACTATTATCAACTAATTCATAAACCAGATGGTGAAGACCTTCCTGCGCTGTGTTTCCTATATACATGGCTGGAACCTTACGAACAGCATCAAGCCCACCCAATATTTTTATACTTTCTGCTCCGTATTCTTTCATTTTATATCCTGATAGGCATTACAATATTTTTATAGTTTTCATTATTTTCTTCTTTAAAAAGAACTGCACCATATGTTGTTGGCACACTCATTACAACAATATTGCTTTCAATGTGAGATACAACATCCATCACAAATCGAACATTAAAATTGAGAGTTATATCCTCCCCTTTATAATCAATGTCTAATATTTCTTTTGCCCTCCCAATATCAGATTCTGATTCCATCTCTAATTTTCCTTCTGTAAGATTCATCTTGATAGGTTCTGATCGCCCTATAATTGAGGAAACCTTTTTTAAACCTTTCATAAATGATTCTTTATCAATCCTTGCAATATTCTCGTTTGTTTGTGGAATTACATTCTCGTAGTCTGGAAAACTTCCCTCTATAACTCTTGATATAACCAAAATATTTTTTGTACTTATCTGAACATGTTTTTCTTCTAATATCATGAGTACATTTTCATCTCCATCTATAATCTTTTCAATTTCAAAGAGAGATCTTTTTGGTATGGTGATTCCCTTAAAATTTCTCATTCCCTCTATCTGTTTTTGATAGAATGCCATTCTAAATCCATCAGTACCTACCACCATAATATTCCCATCTCTACTGCTTATATGCATACCCGTTAAAACATATCTCGTTTCATCAACTGAAATCGCAAAACTAACTTTTTCAATCATCTCAAGCAGTGCTGCCCCGTTTATAACATACTCTTCGTTTCCTTCTATCTTTTTTACCTCTGGAAACTCCTCAGAATCCTGGAGGCTCAGCACAATTTCAGTCTGTTTCTGTTTAATTGTCAGAATATTTTCATCAACCTGTAATATTATTTCTCCACTATCCATTTCTCTTAAAATTTCGAGAAATTTTCTTCCATGAATAACAATTTTCCTTTCTTCTGGAGCTTTAAAATCAATTTGCCCTATAGCACTCAATTCTAGGTCAGTTGAATAGATTGTTGTATCTGTTTTCTTGAAATCAATCATAATATTAGAAAGAATAGGCATTAATGAACGTTTTTCAGTAATTCCAACAATTTTTGAAATAGGTAAAAGAATAGAATTTTTATCTATTATTATATTCATAAATACCTCTCTTAGTCGTAATAAGGGCTGTTAATATGTTGAAAACTCGTAATTTTCTTGAAATAACAAGAAAAAAATGCAATTCCTATTGTGAAAAAACAGAAATATTTTTGTAGATTCATGTGGATTTTATCCTTGTTTCTATTCTTTCAACAGTATTTTTAAACTCTTTCTTAATTTTCATCTCTTCTTCAACTTTTTTAATAGAGTGTAATACTGTAGCATGGTCTTTTCCTCCAAACTTCTCTCCAATACTAACCAGTGAAAAATCCGTTAATTTTCTAGATAAATATATTGCAACCTGCCTTGGTAGTATAATTGATTTTATTCTTCGTGAAGACCGTATTTCTGAGGGCTTCAAATTAAAGAAAGAGGACACTTCCTTAATGATAAGATCAATCGTAATCTCTTTTTTCTTTGTTTTAATCATATGACCTAATACTTCTTTAACAAGATCTATTGTAACTGGACTGTTGTTTAAAGATGAAAAGGCCCCAATACGAATTAGAGCACCTTCGAGGGAACGGATATTGTCTTCAGTGTGTGAAGCAATAAAGAAAGCAACATCGAGAGGTAATGCAATATGGTCACTCTCTGCTTTTTTATTCAATATTGCAACCTTTGTTTCAATGTCAGGTGGCTGAATATCTGCAATGAGGCCCCAGTCAAACCGGGATCTCAGTCTTTCTTCAATATTTTCTATCTCTGCGGGAAATTTATCACTTGTTAATACAACCTGTTTCATATTGTCATAGAGAGCATTAAAAGTATGAAAAAATTCTGCCTGTGTTCTTTCTTTTCCAGCTATAAATTGAATATCATCAATAAGGAGAACATCCATCTTACGAAACCTGTTTCTAAAATCTTCCATTTTTTCATAGCGTAAAGCATTAATCAATTCATTCGTAAAATGTTCTGCAGTAATATAGCAGATTTTTTCCGGGTTTGATTTTCCGTGCTTAACGAGAAAATTGCCTATCGCGTTGAGAAGGTGTGTCTTTCCAAGACCAACACCACTGTAGATAAACAAAGGATTATATGTTTTACCCGGGTTTGTTGCCACGGCAAGGCAAGCAGCATTTGCAAATTGGTTGCTCGATCCTACAACAAAATTCTCAAATGTGTATTTCGGGTTAAAAACATTAAATTGAGAGGGGCGCCTTAGAACCACACCTCTTTTTCCGTCAGTCCTTTGTTCTTTTTTTATGACATATTCAATCCGGTTGTTTGTGCTCGTTATTTCCCTCATTAATGTAACAAGAATAGATTCAAAATGTTGAATAACCCAATCCTTGAAAAATGTATTGGGCACCATAAGAACACATTTATTGTCTACATATTCAACAAACTCTATAGGCTCAATCCACGTTTTATAGCTCTCTTCGCTTATAATTTTGCTAATTTTCGGCTTAATTTGTGCGAGGATATCGACCATCGACGATACTTCTTTTCAACACTTTTTCAACATTTGTGGAAAACTTAAGTGTCCTTGAAAGGTTAAGATTAATCTTAATATAAAGGAAAAATTTTTGCAACTGTTTTTTAGGGATTGGAAAGATACAGTGCAGACGTCATACAAAGATATTTTAATAAAGAAGTTGATTGGTTCCACGGCCTCTGTTATTATGTCTCTTATTTTGAATACATTTGCTAAAGCGATTTCTTGTCTGGTTATATTCTTCGCCATGAGTATAATTGCCCATGCTGATGAGTGGGATTTTGCTTTGAGAAGAGCTAAAAAAGAGGATAAGCCAACAATATTATATTTTTTCACTCCTTATTGCTTCTATTGTCAATCCATGGACAAAGAGGTGCTGGCCAACAAAGAAGTCTTCGCAATACTCAATAAAAATGTTGTATATCTGAGAATCGATGTGGAAAAGAGAGAAGATCTTGCTCGGTTTTATGGTGTTAGAGGCTATCCGACCACAGTGTTTCTTCAACCTAACGGACAGCAAATAATTCAAATACCAGGCTACATAAATAGGAAAGACTTCAAAAAACTACTTACCTTTGTCACGGGAAAACATTACAAAACAATGAACCTCAGAGAGTTTCTCCAAAAAACCGCCTGTTTGGAACCATTAAAGAACAGACCTGAACCCCAGCAGATTTTTCATCCAATATGGAAGGGTTAAATTATCAACGGCCACACCCCTTGACTTTGAGGCGTGTATGAACTCGCGTTCATTAACCATAATGCCTACGTGGAAATCCCCTTTAATTCTAAACACAACAAGATCACCTGGTAATACAGAGTCCAGTGATACTTCGATTCCGCTTCGACCCTGCTCTTCTGCTGTTGGCGCAAGGGATAACCCCACCTTTTTATAAACATAGGAGACGAGACCGCTACAATCAAAATAGTCAGGTCCCCGCCCCCCGGCTCTATATGTATTGCCGAGAAGATCGATAGATGTGCTAACAACGTGGGCTCTCAATCCTGATGGTGGTGCAACGGTTCTGATTTTTATAGGCACACAGCTAAAGACCACAGAAACAAAGCAAAGAAGAAAAACAACTGTCCTGAACCTCTTTCGCTTTTCAAACAACACTACTTGTGTGTCTTTCATATTCATCAATGATCTCAACCATTTCAAGAAGCGATCTGCCGCATATCGCCCGATGAATAACGCTTGAAACATGATCTTGGGGGTGAAACCCAATGGCGAGCACTACCTCTTCAAACATACTGGTATCCCCATCACCATCCCCAACGGCACAAGCCTCTTTTCTGCTGACACCAATGTCTCCGAGGATCTTTTTTACTAAATACCCTTTTTTGTTGAAACCCACATTTATTTTGATTTCACCGGTGAGGTGGCCGCTTTCCGACAACAATTCATTTGAGAAGGACATATCTATACCGAGATCTTCTCTAACCCTTTCAACGAGCAAGGAAAGGCCGGTTGACAAAATTACTGTAAGAATACCGCGTTTTTTAAGAGCCTTTACCACCTCATACGCACCAGAGTGATACGTGATACCTTTCAACAAACTGGCAACAGAAGAAACAGGGAGGCCCTTCCAGAGAAGTGCATCATTCTTGCAGAATTCATAGTAACTGATCTTCCCTTCTCTGAAGAGGGCTTGGTAGCGCTCGGCTTGCTTGTCCCAGATATTGAGTTTTCGGTGGAGATATTCCCAGCTATTCCTAGCTTTTGTAAGAGTTCCATCACAGTCAAAAAAAGCTACTTTAATGGTCATCGACCTTTTATAGCATCAAAAAGAGAAGAAATCTATTTTTTTGCAGGTGGCTCTAGATTATAATACCAGTGTAGTGTTATGAAACCTGTTGATTGGGATAAGAGATATAAGGAGGGGTTTTACAGACAAACAAAAGAGGCACACCCACTGCTGCAACAATTTTGGCATAAAATACCGAGAGGAAATGTTATCGATATTGCTATGGGCAGCGGGAGAAACGCTTTGTTTCTTTTAGAGAGGGGATACTCCGTGTGTGGTCTGGACAGGTCATCAGAAGCTCTTAAGATTGCAAGGCAGGCAACGGTTGAAAAGAACCGAAGTATTTTCTTGATCCGTGGAGACGCAGGAAGCCTCCCCTTTAAGACCAGTTCTGCATCAGGGGTGATCATTTTTTACTTTCTCTTAAGAGATATCATGGAAGAGATTATTGGTCTCCTGAAAACAGGCGGGGTGCTTGTGTATGAGACTTTTTTAAAAAGGCAGAATACAATTGATCAGTACAGGAATCCAGATTTTCTTTTAGAAGATGGTGAGCTCCTATCGTATTTTAAAAATCTTGAGCTCCTTTTTTACGAAGAAACCATACTGACCATTGATGGAAAGCAGAAGGCAACAGCGAGATTTGTAGGGAGGAAGCGATGTTAATTGAATGGGATCCAACTCGACCGAAGAAAAAAGCCACCGATCTTATCCGAAAGACCCTTGAAGAGGGTGGTATTGTTGGATATCCAACCGACACCCTGTATGGTATGGGCTGCGATCTCTTCAACATCAAAGCCATAAGAAAACTTCACCAGATACGGCGGCTACCCACAAGATGGGCTCTCAGTATTATTTGCAGAGACCTGAAGGAGGTAAGCGAGTATGCAGTTATGAGTGATTATGCCTTTGGGGCTTTGAAGGAGTGCCTACCAGGGCCTTACACGTTCGTTCTCAAGGCAAAAAAAATTCTGCCTAAACTTCTGATGACAGAAAGAAAAGAAGTGGGCGTCAGGATTTCATCCCACCCGGTGCCGACAGCCCTAACCAGACTTATAGAAAGGCCTATCCTGAACACAAGCGCAAGGGTGTCAGGTCAAGAGCCTTTTACCGACCCTCGTGACATTGAAAAGGCCTTCAAAGGGGGTATAGACCTGGTCATTGATGGTGGAATCATTCCTGCCCAACCGTCCACGGTCGTTAGACTCAACGATGACAATATCGAGGTGTTGAGGGAGGGCAAGGGTTCTCTCAAGAATCTTCTGATGAGATAGCATTCTCCTGGCTCAAAGCCTCTTCCATGGACTCTTCAAAGTCCTCACCGAGTTCGTCCCCAAACTCTTTTCCCATACGGCGCATCACCCGTTCAACACTCCTCGGATCATTTTCATCAAGGTCTGAGAATTTTGATGGGTCAAGCATGCTTTCAAGGCGCTGCTCTTCGCTCTTCAAGACCGTCACCCTGGAAATAACCCTGATCACGTCCTTGTTTCCACAGTGCTTGCAATGAGGGTCGATTTCTTCGGTTATCCTCAGAAGCAAAAAAGATGAGAGTTTTTTACACTTCTTACATCGATATTCATATATAGGCATTGAACCCGCTCCTGATGTTCATGGAGTTGTAAAACACCAAAATCAACTATGATTATAGCGACAAGAATGCGGTATTTCAAGAACAAGATTCCCCAGAATGGGATTTTTACACAATACACCCTCCGTTATAAAAAAACGATAAATAGATTAAAAAGAAAGATAACCCGGACAGCGAAAGGGGATTGATTTTTGGAATAACCTTGCCAGCACTCTGGTCTCCATTCAACATACGTACTAGCCATAACTTTGTCAGCCAAAGCACATAACCGGAAACATTGGGAATGGACTTACCCGGAGGACCTGCACAACAGGTTCGTTCTCAAAAAAACTCAGATCAAAGTTTTATAATATGGCACCATCTAGTACCAGGAGTTTTCTTTTTGTACAGATTGTAGGAGGCAGGCACACCTGATTAAAGCCCGATCTTTTTATTAATTCGGTGTTCTGTGTTCTGCTTCATTTCCTCAATCTGTATAACCATATCCTTTAGGCACAAATCATGAAAAATGGCACTGCACCCATCAAAGCATCGGTGGCCCCTTGTTGCCCAGGGCTCTGCCATCAGCCTGTTCATCGGGGATTAGGCGGGCTGTGTCAAGCTGCTTTTTATAGAATACGATGATGGTCCTGCAAAATTCAATGCGTTCGATATACACAATACCTATGTTGCCCAAAAAAAAACCACTCTTGCTTTGCGAATCTCTAATTTGACGAGCCCTCTCCAGTTGTTTTTATAGAAACTAATGGCTCTATGGTAATAATTGAGGCCAAGATATAGGTTGCCAACATGGCCCAGTAATTTTTCTTCCTTGGCTTTGTCCCCAATTCGGCGGTATATTGCCAGTGCGCTTTCATATAAGTCAAGGGCCTTTAAATATACACCGAGCTGTGTCGAGGTGTTACCAAATTAACCAGAACCCAGCCTACACCCGAAGTGTTCCTAGTCTGACCATGGATCACAAGAGCATTTTTGTAAAACTCAAAGGCTTTTCATATTCACCCATCAAACAGAAATATGACCAAAGTTTGTGGAAACCCACAGGGATTATTGAACGACCTGCTGCGTTCCGTCAATAACTTTGGTGGGCTGTTGCACGATACGCCGGGGCACAAAACAGAATCAATTTTCAGTATCACTCGAGTACAATTTCTCTAACTGCTTTGGCGATTACCGGTCTCGGACTTACCACACAAGCTACGGGGACTTGACCCACGCCACGCCTTCTTTACTGGCAAAGGAATAGATAAGAAAACAGCCGCTTACTTTGAAGCTGGGTTTTGTGCTAAAGGTTTAATTGCAGACTGGATCGCCATACCGATTCACAGTGCTCAGGGTGAGCTGTTAGACTACTGTGGCCGGACCACAGACGAAGAAAGAGCCAGAAACAAGGGCAAATACAAGCAACCGACAGGCTTTGCTAAATAAACAATAAACGGTTTATAACCTTCAATGCCAGGACCCGGGTGCAAACACTTATACTGGTCGAAAGCCACTTTCCAGCATTCAAACTCTACGAGCTCGGCTTTAGAAACGTGGTGGCTTTAATGGGCTTGGCTTTAAGCAACGAGCAGGCGGCTCTGATTACTGATTTCCTGGGCCCAGATGGCCGGGCAATACTGGACTTGGATGACAATAAAGACGGAGCTAAATGCGCTTAAGACGCTCTGACCAGGCTAAAAAAGCGACTCTTTGTTAAAGTGGTGGGTGTAAGCAAATATGGAAAAATCGCATCTTTTAACACTCGCCGAGTCCATCTCTTTACTGTTATAATTACTGATTAAACATTCAAGGAGTAAGTTATGGCATCAATGGAAACAAATGATTTCCCGGTTGAGACAATTTCCGCTCTGGCCAATATTTGGGCTGACTGGCTCGTCGGGTTTCATCTTGCTGTTGCCCAAATAACCAAATCAATAATAGACGCTGGTGAAGAGAACATAGACGAGTAAAGCGGGCTTATATTCTCGATTGAAAAGATCGTTGGCTTAACCAAAGGTGGCCTTGAAGGAGGAAACGATGTTTATGGTTATTATCAAGTGGAAAGACGGTACAAGTAGTAGCATGAATCTTAGTATCCAGCATGCCCCAGCCAATCCGACGGAAGAAGATTTTAAAGATCTATTGACGATGACAAAAGCGGTGGTTGATACAGCTCTTAATGACGGTTCATTTCCAGGGCGGTCCAAGAAAGACCTGGACACTATCGAAATCATTACCACCAGTGCCAATTAAATCAACATAAAACCACATCTGTCCAAAATAGATTTTCAGGGGCAACTCCAAAAGGTACAGCTAATTATCCCAGGATTTAAACGAAACCCCAAGGAGGTACCCATGAATAAGTTTAGCAACATGTTCGGCCAGGCACTACAAAGATTCTCAAGAAGGAGCTCTATTGGCAATGAAAACGACAAAGAGTGGAAAGGGATTAAAAGAATTCCCCTCGTGGAATCAGTTTGTGGCCATAATTTTTCTGCCAGTTAGGCCAGGCTCACTCATTGTGAGAAATCTGCGGCGTCTTGCAAGCTGTATGGGGAAACCGAAATATATCGGTATTGATAATGCCTCTTATCGTTCCACCCTCTCCTGTGTCAATGAGAAGAGGCCATGGAGACTCTATGAGGCAGTCTTCTATCGGCTTTTAGAAAGGTACGGATGATTGCTCCCACGAAGAAGAAGTTCTGTTTCAGAAATAGGCGCTCCAACCTCATTGCCATGGTCCGTTACAATCTCTTTACCTATCGTAATCTCTGGGGGTGGATTGATTGTCCCCCTGAGGTGCCACCCATCATACCCTACAGAGAACAGCTTGCATTGGAGTTTTAGTATGGTGGACAGCAAAATGAACCATGCTGAGCACAAGAACCAACCTGATTTTAACATGGAGGATTTACCCACCCTAAACCATTGTTGTATTAAGGGAAAAATCAGGAGGTTGGATTATCTTGGACAGCAGTGTAGCTTCTTATCTCTTTAATCCTGGGTTTGACAATATTCCGAATCAGACAGGGATAAATTATTGTTGAAAGAGCATAAAATAGACCCCCAAGATACCTTTCAGGCAATGGGTTTGATCTGTATTTGCCGTACCCACACTTTGACTTTGACGAAATATTCAATAGTCTGGCTAAAAACAAAGGAAACCCCAGAATCTTTGCGCTCCCGATACGGGTTAAATTGAAAGCCCATTCATCTTCTGCCGGTTTAAGAAATATAAAGTTACTGCTTTTCAGATAGCGTTGGTTTAACGGAATCCATTTAACAATGTTGTCATATAAAGAACAGTGCGCACTGATTAAACAAAGGCCGTTACCGTTGATAATGTTTTGATGGATCAAGTGCGATAAATTTAATTTTCCCCTCACCGGTTGTGTCCAGGGAATAATGGGTTCCACACTTTTTTGCGAACATACGGGCAAGCTCTGTTTTACCAATATCGCCCGTTCCAACTGCACTGGTTAGTGCGCCCATTTTTCAATTTACACCATGACCTGATGAATCTCTTCATGCTCCCTTTATCTGCCAACAAAGGTGTTTAAATGCTCATGGGCCATGAAACAGACTCGGGCGGCTTTTTCTAACCGGTCTGAGAGGTGATAAGGGTTGGTTGTTTTATTGTTTTTTCTTGACCGCTTGTTCCTTGATATATTTTTTGTACTCTTTCAGAAGGATATATGCATACTCTTTATGAGCACGCTCAGATGCAGGAATATAGTTCTTATGTGCCCCCAGTCTCTTGATGATCTCTGCTGCTGCCTCATCGTTTGCCTGCCAGCCTTCCGAGAAAAGCTCGGCCAGCGTCTCATCAAGGCCAAACACACCGACCCGTGTATCATCAATAAATTCCAGTTGGCGCCAACTAACTGGTGGCGGCGTGTAATCATCCCCTCAGTCTACTCAACCCGGTTGAAAATGTGCCACCTTGCATTCTTTAACCTGTCTCATCTGGCGAAAAGCCATTCACTTTCCTGCGAGCCTTGTCATTAGTATACCGACCATTTAACAGGGTATCCAGCCACATTGATTGCAAGGCCACCTCCTTGCGGTATTTATTTTCAATACCCGTAACCTGTTACTGATGGTATGATCTTTAATTTGAGGTTTACAAAACCCCGGCCTTACGATATAAATGAAGTATGATGCAAGAACTGGTAATAAAGAGCTATGGGGATCTCGGGTTTCACAAAACCATAGGGGAACTCATAAAAGAGCATTCTGAAAACAAGGAGGATATCAGAGAGGTAGCCAAGAGACTTGTTGATCTCACAAGGGTTCATGATATTCTTGACCTTGGATGCGGCTACGGCTGGTTTGAAGAAGCTATGCCCAGTGGATTCAGGTCTATCGTAGGCATAGACTGTCTCGACGCAAATGAGCAAGGATTTTTGTCAGTTGCAAGGAAAATTGCTACGCATTCAGCCTTCAAGCGAGTTCTTCTTCCTGCACCGATTGACATGGAAGCAGACACATTTGATCTAATCATTTCGGCTTACTCCCTTTATTTTTTTCCAGATGTGTTACCTGAGGTTCACAGGCTGCTGCGACCGACAGGTGTCTTTTTAATCATCACTCACAGCGCCTCCATGATGGAAGAGGGGGAGGAATTCTTCGATTTTTCAAACGTCCGGCAGGTAATCAACAACTTTTCAGCTGAAAACGGAGAACATATTCTCAGACAACACTTTGAGCTTGTTACAGCAACAGATTATATTAATTCCCTCGTTTTTGTAAAGGAAGAGAAGGGTGATCTTGCAAAATATATTGATTTTAAGAGAGAGTTTATATCCAAAGACGTGAGCCCTGTTGTGGTGAAAGCAAAGATGATCCACGAGCTTGAAACGAGGGGAATGATGAAGTTCAATAAAAATGATAGAATATTTGTAGCACGAAAGTGAAAACCAAAGCATTCTGTAATTTTTGTGGTAAGGAACTCGTCACCGACATGCTTGAAGGCAGAGAACGTCTGGTCTGTGACAGTTGTAAGGAAATCCACTACGAAAATCCCCTGCCTGTAGCGGCAGCAGTTCTCGTGAATCGCGAACGAGAAATTCTTCTCGTAAAAAGAGCCAGAGAGCCCTCTAAAGATATGTGGTGTTTTCCTATTGGCTTTGCGGAAATGGGAGAAAGCATAGAGGATGCTGCCTTACGAGAACTGCACGAGGAGACTGGAGTTGAAGGAAGAATCATTCAACTGGTGGATGTCTGTTCTGAAACCAATAAGTTTTACGGCGAGCTGTTAATCGTCACATTTGAGGTTGAAAAGATGGGTGGCAAGGAGCAGGCAGGAGATGACGCCCTTGACTGTCGTTATTTTCCCATCAAAAATCTTCCTAGATTGGCTTTCCCTTCGCAGCAGAGGGTAGTAGAAAAATTGATCGACCTCAAGAAAGACCTGTGGAGTATGCATGATTCCATGGAGTCATTTGTGGAGGGTACATTTGGGAACAAGATTGTGTACCCCGGAAAGCTTCTATCGGATGAACTGGTCAATGCAGTAGAAAACAACTCGACAAAGATCATCGAACTCTGGCTGAATGATATTGCCACAAACCCATCGACAAAAGCTTACCACACGTTCGACAGGAAAGAGCTTTATAACCGAGCAATGTTTATTATAGGTCAATTTGAAGTATGGCTGAAAGGACAGAAAGGGGAGACGGAGTTGAAAGCTTTTTACAATGAACTGGGCTTCCAGAGGAAAAAGGATGGTATACCAGTTGAGGATCTTGTGAGCTCCCTGAGTCTTCTGAAGAAGCACATCTGGATGTTCACATACTCCTTCGGTGTGTGGGAGAAGGCCGTGGATATCTACCGCATGTTTGAGCTCGGAGAACGACTCGTTTATTTCTTCGATAAAGCCTCATACTACACGGTTATGGGGTATAATCAGAAGTAAGAAACACGACAAGACATAAAACAAATGAAAGGACCTGAAGCGGCCAAGGGGGGAAGACCAGTATTGATTGTTACGACAATCGGATCCTTCCTCATGCCCTTTGCTCTCTCGGCGGTGAATGTAGCCCTTCCCTCGATCGGGAGAGAACTGAACATGCACGCAGTGTCGCTGAGCTGGGTAGCCCTTGCCTTCACATTGTCCGCCGGCATGTTTCTTGTTCCTTGTGGAAAATTAGCTGATATATGGGGCCAGACAAGGATGTTCATTGCAGGAAACTGGGTCTTTACCGTTGCATCGTTCTTGCTAACCATTATCTCGACACCTTTAATGCTCATCGCTTTCCGTGCCATGCAAGGCCTTGGAGCAGCAATGCTTTACGGAACAGGCCTTGCCATTCTTGTTGCTGCCTATCCTCTCGAGGAGCGGGGGCGCGTACTGGGCATCAACGTTGCATCTGTCTATCTAGGCCTTTCCATCGGGCCTTTTCTGGGAGGAGTGTTAACACAGAACATTGGCTGGCGAAGTGTTTTCTTTCTGAACGTTCCCTTTGGCCTCCTGAACACCTTTATGGCCATAAGGTGGATTCCAAGACGCCCAGGCGAAAGAAAGAGTGGCGGGTTTGATATTATTGGATCATGTATCTATGGTGCAATGCTTTTTTTGCTTTTGTACGGATTCTCTGTTATTCCAAGTATCGCAGCCGTGGCCTTTATTTTTGGCGGGATGCTTGGGATCGTCCTTTTTGTGTGGCGGGAGAAAAGAATAAAATATCCGGTTCTCGATGTGGGCCTCTTTATGAAAAACAGGTCCTTTACCCTTTCCAATATAGCAGCGCTCATCAATTACGCCGCAACCTTTGCAGTTGCATTTCTACTGAGTTTCTATCTTCAGCACATTAAGGGATTTGCACCTCAGAAGGCCGGACTGGTGCTTGTCTGTCAGCCGGTTGTTCAGGCAGTCCTTTCGCCGCTGGCAGGACGCCTCTCAGATAGAGTTGAGCCAAGGGTTCTGGCTTCTATAGGTATGGCCATTGCTGCCCTTTGTCTCTTCATTCTCACATCGTTCACGCCGGGTACAAGCCTTGTTTTTATTATCTCAACTCTTGGCTTATTTGGTGTAGGTTTTGCCCTGTTTTCTTCACCTAATGTGAATGCTATCATGAGTTCGGTGGAGGACAGGCTTCATGGCGTTGCCTCCTCCATGGTAGCCACGGTGCGCACCCTTGGCCAGATGTTCAGCATGGGTATTGCAATGCTCACCTTTGCATTATTCATGGGGCAGGTGGAAATCTCTCCGGCGTTGTATCCACTTCTCCTGAAGGCCATCAAGACTGCGTGCACAATTTTTGGGTTTCTTTGTGTGGTAGGAATTTTTGCCTCTATGGCAAGGGGCAACCTCAGATAAATCAAACACATGGCAATTGACTTTGTATAACACAACAGGTAGGTTTTAAAAGATGGAAGGTCTGTTCGAGTCATCTGTAAAGGGCCCGGTTGAAAAGACACACCCTGCATTCTGGTTTGTCTTCAAGGAAAAAAGGATGCTCTGTGTGAAGCAGGAAGCAGAAAACAACCCCCTTTTTGTTGTAGACATAAGGGATATCGGCATTCATCCTGACCGGGAACTCTATCTGGGACTGTTAGATGGATTTCATTGCTATGTTGCGGAAGTAAGTGAGCCAACCCGAGTCCCGGAAGGCATGGCATTTCACGGGTTATGGTCTATTCACGGCAGCATGGATGAGAATCTATTTAAGGTAGCTTTTAGAGCAATCCACACATTGGAATGGGACAGGACAGATCAGTATTGTAGTTTTTGTGGATCACGCAACAGACAGAAAGTCCAAGAACGGGCAAAGGAATGCCCACAGTGCGGTCGCGTAAGTTTTCCCCGTATCTCCCCCGCAATTATTGTGCTCGTTGAGCATGATGGCAAGGCACTACTCGCCCGCTCACCTCGATTCAAAGAAGGCCTTTTCAGCGTTCTGGCTGGTTTTGTTGAACCCGGGGAGACTCTTGAAGATGCCGTGAGCCGGGAAGTAAAGGAGGAGGCGGGCATCGATGTAAAAAACATTCGATATTTCGGTAGCCAGCCCTGGCCTTTCCCTGATTCATTAATGATCGGTTTCACTGCTGAATATGCTGGTGGCGACATCAAGATCGATAACGATGAGATTCTGGATGCCCGGTGGTTCAGCGCAGAAGACATGCCTGAGATCCCCGGCAGAATTAGTATCTCCCGCGCTCTCATCGACTGGTTTCTGGACAGACAAAAAGGGGAAAAAACATGAAAAAAGTATCAAATGGTGTAGAATTGCAGGTAGAGTTGCCATAAAAAGGGGTACAAGATGTCCAAAATCATCTCAGAAAAAAGTACGAAAACAGCAATACTGAATCCGTATCATGAATTATTTACAAAAGTACGGGAACAGTAATCCCTTGATGCCAAAGCAGTTAAGAAAGAAGCAGGCGAACAACAGGTCGTCAAGGCGGCCCTAAACAACTCCGGGGAACAGATTGTAAAACAGCACACTGACCTTAAGCTGGAAACTGTCAACAGTAAGGACCGCTTGGAAAAGAAGCTTATAAAAGAGCACAGAAAACAGACTGAACCCCAGAAGACTATAGAGGTTCAGGCGAACCTGCTCAAAGAGCTCTACCAGATAACTGCAGAAGCTAAAAGCCTTTCTGCTCTGGCGATTGCCCAGCACGAGAAGGAGAACGCCCTAGACCTCCAGATGGAACAAAAAAAGGGGGATTTTGAGGCAGAAAAGGCATTAAAAAGGACCCAGTGGAAGAAAGAAAAAGAGGAGCATGAAGCAGCAAAGAAAGAACGGAATGCCCAAGTGAAAAAAGAACGGACCCGGGAGGCGGTGAGGGGAGAAGGGAAGACCCCAGAGATATAAAACACAATCTTTGTGATAATTGCTTTTAGCGGTTGTTTGTTTCAGCCGAAAACCCATTGCTGAGAGTTTCCTTTTGAGACTGAGGTACAATCGTACCTGATATGGCCGCATCTTTTCGCCTTTCTTTCATGTTCGAAGAACTTTTCCTGAGCTTTTCAGGCCAACACAGTTACCACCCCAATTATTTATTGCAAGTTGCCTCTTGACTTAAACGCATCCATGCCGTCATAATCTATCATGCGATTCATAGCCGATCTTCATATTCACTCCAAGTACTCCCGCGCAACAAGCAGGGACATGTCTCCGGAGGTTATTTGCAAGTGGGCGCAGATAAAAGGGATCGGAGTTGTCGGTACAGGAGACTTTACCCACCCCGGGTGGCTGAAAGAGCTTTCCGAAAAACTGGAGCCTGCAGGCGACGGGCTTTTCAAGCTTAAGAAGGAATATGAGCTGAACGATGTGCCAGAATCCTGTAGGGCAGAGGTTTCATTTATTCTTTCCTCTGAGATCAGCTCTATCTACCGGAAAAACGGCAGAACGAGGAAGGTCCATTCTCTCATCCTTGTCCCAGGCTTTTCAGATGTAGCCCGAATCAATCTCGCTCTTTCGAGAATAGGAAATTTAAACGCTGATGGAAGACCCATTCTTGGCCTTGATGCACTGGATCTTCTTAAAATTGTAAAGGAGGCTTCTCCATCAGCCATCTTTATCCCGGCTCACGCATGGACACCACACTTTTCTGTATTTGGCGCAGCGTCAGGATTTAATTCTCTCGAAGAGTGCTTTGAAAACTATGCTCCCCATATCAAAGCCATTGAGACAGGGCTCTCATCAGACCCGCCTATGAACTGGCGTGTCTCTGCACTTGATACTATTAACCTCATTTCGAATTCAGATGCCCATTCACCTGCAAAAATGGGTCGTGAAGCGAACATTTTTGATACAGATATGTCATACAATTCTATTGCGAGCGCAATTGAAACAAGGCAGGGCTTCCTGGGGACCATAGAGTTTTTTCCTGAGGAAGGGAAATACCATTATGACGGTCACAGAGCCTGCGGTGTCAGCCTCTCACCGGAAGAGACAATACAAAACAATTATCTGTGTCCAAAATGCGGACGGCGAGTGACGGTTGGTGTTCTTCACAGAGTTGAGAAATTGGCAGACAGACCATCAGGATATAAACCCCATAATGCAACCCCCTATTTTCCCCTCATTCCCCTCACAGAACTAATTGCTTGCACGCTGGGACTTGGGGTGACAAGCAAAGCTGTAGAAATGGAATACCATCGGCTCATCGTGACCTTTGGTAATGAATTTTCTATTCTCATGGACGCTCCCATCACCAGAAATACGCAGAGGAACTGGGGACTTATTGGAGAGGCTATACGTAGAATGAGATCCGGAAATATCAACGTATCCTCCGGCTATGATGGACAGTACGGTAAGATAAATATCTTCAATGTAGGCGAGAGAGAAGAGATAAAACGTCAAGCGACTCTTTTCTGACCTAAACACAATGAAGGCAATTGTTTTTGATGGGCAATTGAGGTTTAGCAGAAATCATCCTGTACCTGAGCCGGGCGATGGCGAGGCTCTCGTTAAAGTTTGTCTGGCCGGCATATGCAATACTGATCTTGAGATTATTAAGGGTTACATGAGGTTTCAGGGCGTTATAGGCCACGAGTTTGTTGGTGTTGTAGAAAAGACATGGGAAAACCAGCGCCTATTTATTGGTAAGCGAGTGGTTGGTGATATCAATTGTGGATGCGGAGCATGCCTATACTGCAAGGCTGGGCTGCAGCGACACTGCCCTTCAAGGACCACTTTGGGTATAGCCGGTAAAAATGGTGCCATGGCTGAGTATATCACCCTTCCTGTGCATAACCTGTTCCTTGTGCCGGAAAACGTAAAAAACGAAGAAGCCGTTTTTGTTGAACCCCTCGCTGCGGCATATGAAATCCTTGAACAGATACATCTTAGACCAACAGATAGAGTGCTTGTATTGGGAGACGGAAAGCTCGGCTTGCTCGTTGCTTTAGTTCTGGATCTTTGTGGGCCCGAGGTGGCTCTGGCCGGTAAACACGAGGATAAACTTGCTATAGCAAGAGGTCAGGGTGTATGCACAGTTGCATTGGAATCTCTTACAGGGGATAAAGCATTCGATATCGTTGTAGATGCAACAGGCTCACCCAAAGGATTAGAAGCTGCACTGCGGTTTGTTAAACCACGAGGAACAATTGTTCTAAAGACCACGGCGGCAGAAGGGATAACCATGAACCTTGCCCCTGTCGTCGTAAACGAAGTAAAAATAATTGGTTCGCGTTGTGGTCCTTTTGGACCTGCCCTCATGTGTCTTGCACAAAAGCGCATCAAAGTTGGGCCGCTCATTTCTGGTGTCTATGGTTTTTCCCATGCAGGAGAGGCCTTTACCAAAGCGCAGGACAAGCGCTCCCTCAAGGTACTCATTGATTTTTCAAAATAAAACAGGGTAACAGGCTGCAGGCAAAGGGTTATGGGGGGGTTAGGCCTATGTGCCTAATGATGACTCGATTGCAAACCGGTATTGGCCAAACATTTATCTGCCATCCAGCACTGTCCTTACCTTTAGAAGGAGCTCTTGCGGCGCTATTGGTTTTGACGTATAATCAAGCTTTTCTTCGCCCATACCTTTGTCTGTCAGAATATCCGCGGTATACCCACTCATGAAAAAGACCTTTACTTCAGGCTTAATTGTTTTTATTACCTCGTAAACCTCTCTTCCATTCTTTTTGGGCATTACAACGTCAAGAATAACGAGATCGACGGTCTGGGCTGATTGTTCAAATTGCCTAATTGCATCCTCACCATCTCGTGCCTCAATTACTGTGTATCCGAATTGTTCAAGGACTTCCTTAGTAAGTTGCCGGACTGTCGCATTATCTTCACCGATGAGAATTGTTTCTGAACCTCCCCGAACCGGGATAACCTCTGGTTTGATCTCTTCCTCTGGCCTCTTGACCACTGGCAGATATATATGGAAGGTTGTTCCCTGGCCGGGAGTGCTTTTCACATTGATGTAGCCATTGTGTTGCTTCACAATCCCATAAACAATGGAGAGACCCAACCCAGTGCCTTTCCCCACTTCCTTTGTGGTGAAAAAAGGGTCAAAAATCTTTTCTTTAGTTGTACTATCCATTCCTAAACCAGTATCAGACACTGAAATAAGGGCATACTTGCCTATCTCCCCATAACCATATGATTCAATAAAGGCATGATCAATCCTGTCAAGTTTAACTTCTATTTTCATGCTTCCACCATTCGGCATTGCATCTCGAGCGTTCGTCGCAAGGTTAATAAGTATCTGATCAATCTGTGTTGGGTCTGCCAATATAGTCGGATCGCTCTCACTGATAAAGGTCCGGAGTTCAATGTCTTCTGTAAGGAGCCTGGCGAGGAGTTTCTCCACGCCCTTGATCAATGTGTTGATTTTGCACGGCTTTAATTCGATAACCTGTTTACGGCCGAAAGCAAGAAGACTTTGTGTAAGATTCACAGCCTTTCCGGCAGAAGCGAGAATATGCTCTGCGTACGTTCTTAAAGGATCATCCTGTGCCATTTTGGCCTTGAGGAGGTTGCTATAACCTATGACAGCGGTTAGTATGTTGTTGAAATCATGTGCCACTCCTCCTGCAAGCTGGCCAATAGCTTCCATTTTCTGGGCTTGGCGAAGCTGAGCCTCTAAATGGCTTTTTTCCATCTCAGTGCGTTTGCGTTCAGTCATATCCTCATAGATGACAACGATCTTCTTGTCAGTGAGATCATTTCCTATCCTGGCGCTGCTTACCATGCACAGAATGTCTTTCCCATCTTTCCTTCGACAATCAAACATTTCTCTGTGAAATCTTTGCTTCTCTAAAACAGGATAGAACCGTTTCCCAATCTCTTCGTATTCCTCATCGCTACGATAAAGGATGCGCGTATTTCTGCCTATTAATTCTTTCGGCGTCCAGCCAAAAACCGCCTCCACAGATTCGTTGGCAAAAATGATTGTTCGTGCCTGAAGCCCGATCACCGCATGAGGGATAGCACTCAGAATAGACGATTCCAACTCTTCCAGAGATTTCAAGGAATCCTCATACTGTTTGCGCTCCGTAATGTTTTCTACCGTTCCTTCATAATAGAGCACATCCCCGCTTTTGTTGAGAACCGCACGGGCATTAATGGAAATCCATATACTTTTTTTGTCTTTCCTGTAAACTTCTGCCTCAAATCCTTTTACCACGCCATCCTTGTCGAGAAGAGCACGATATTCCGAACGCCCCTCAGGGTTCACATAATGCTGGTGCGCAATATCAGTGAAGTTACGTATCATCTCGTCGGGCGTCTGGAAACCCATCATATGGGCTAAAGCTGGATTAACATCAATGAACCGCCCCTCAGGGGTACTCTGAAATATCCCCTCTACAGCGTTCTCAAAAATGTTTCTGTATTTATCTACTGTTTCTTTGAGTGCCTGTTCTGCCCGCTTGCGCTCTGTTACATCCCTGAGGTTTACAATATTTGCAGATAACCCGTTGAACTGTATCTTCGTTCCGAGGCTCTCAACCCACTTTTCCCTGCCTTTTTTAGTAATGATCTTGTATTGCCAGAGAAAACCACCCTTATCATTGTTTACGCGATCAAGATGCTCGAATGCTGTTTGCTCATGCTCTGGATGGAGAAAGTCTCGTATGTTAAACTCTGTAACATTCACGGGGACCTCAATGTCTACCAGTCTCGCGGCAGCATTATTTGCAAAGAGTACGTTACCGTTCCAGTCCAGTATCAAAGTTGCATCAAGCATGTTGTCGACTAGTGAGCGTAAAAGCTGCTCGCTTTGCAGCAATGCGTTCTCCATTTTTTTACGCTCGGTGATGTCTACAATAATTCCCCGGAGTCCTACACGCAACCCGTTACGGATTATGGGCGAAGAGTTAACGATTGCAGGGAAGGTGCTACCGTCCTTTCGTTGCATTGTGTACTCGAAACCAGGGCTCTTTCCCAAAATTGACATCTTTATGTTTTCCATGGCAAGCTGGCGTTGCTCATGGACAACCATCTGCAATGATGACAATCCGTTTTTAAACTCGTCATAAGTGTAGCCAAATTTTTCCAAGGCACATTTATTAACGTATGTAAGTTTGCCTTCATCATCAATTTCAAAAACACTTTGCGGTAACAGATCGGCAAGTTCCTTATAACGTTCGTCTTCTGAATAATCAGCAGCAGTCATATATTATCAATATTCTCTACAATTAAAGTTATAAAATCTACTGTTTTTTAAGCAAACCATGTGCCAGAACATATAGTTGTGTATTTCCAGTTTTTGATTGTACAAGATATTTTTTGACAAACAAAAAGCGAAAGGATACATTCTCTTGATGTGGCTTATACTTGTACTGTTTTTGATCCCATTCAGTGTTCATGGCTATGACCGTATCATATCTCTTTCACCACAGATAACCGAGTCACTTTACCTCATAGAAGCTGCAAAAGAACTTGTTGGTGTGACAGAGTTCTGTAAGAAGCCTGCAGAAGCAACAAAAAAACAGAAGGTGGGAACTCCACTCAGGCCAGATGTGGAGAAGATCGTATCTATGCGCCCGGATATTGTCTTTGGAACACGAGAAGGGAACTCACCCCTTGTCATGGCACGGCTTGAAAGGTTAAATATTAAAATACATTATTTTAATCGGCCAAAAACATTTGCAGATTTGATGGACAATTTTTTGACGCTTTCAAAATGTGTGGGTAAGGAAGAAAAAGGAAAACAAATCGTAAATAATGCACGGGAAGCCCTTTCAAAACTAAAAAATGAAAAAGGGTATAGAGTGTTGTGGCAGGTGGGGGCGGATCCTTTAGTAGTTGCTTCGAATAATAGCTTTGCCAATGATATTATAGTATTGGCTGGTGGGTCCAATATCATTGAAAGCGAGCTTCCATACCCGAGGATCAATACTGAGGAGGTGATTCTGAAGAATCCAAACGTCATTGTTCTCATGGACATGGGTTATAATGTTCAATTGGAAATGGAGCGATGGAAAAGATACTTTAACAAAGTAAAATTTGTGATCCTGGATGCCTATTCCGTTGGGAGTCCAACACCAGTAAGTTTTGTTAATGCCGTTAAAACACTTGCCGAACTGTTTCCATGAGAAGAAAACAAAAAAGCGTTGTAGTTTTAACAATCCTTGTCTGTCTTTTGCTTGTCTCAATATTGTTGTCCTTAGCATATGGCAAGGGAATTGGTGTGATGTTTCACAGCTTTTTCAATAACGATGGTTTTGGACTTATTCTCAGAAAAATAAGGATACCGCGCACGATCATTGCATTTCTTGTGGGAGGCTCTCTTGGCGTTTGCGGTGTAACCTTACAATCAATACTGCGCAACCCCCTTGCAGAGCCATACACGCTTGGCATAGCAGGAGGCGCATCTTTCGGGATAGCCCTGTCGACAATTATTGGTTTTCAACGAATATTTGGTGCATTTGCTAACCCCCTTTTTGGTTTTGGTGGAGCCATGCTGTCGGTTGCAATAGTTTTTGCTCTCTCAAAAAAACGTTTTTTTGACCCCAACAGCATGGTGCTGTTCGGTGTTGTTGTGAGTCTTGTTTTTTCATCATTTGTCTTCTTTCTTTTCTCCCTTCTCGACCCTGATAAGATGCAAACAACCCTTATGTGGCTTATGGGAGATCTTTCAAGTCTCGACATAGCATTTATCCCCATGTATATCCCTGCGTTTCTTATCCCGACCTCAATTCTTTTCTTTTTTGGCAAGGAGCTTGATATCCTTTCCCTTGGAAGGGAGAAGGCACAATACCTTGGTGTAAATCCTCCCAGATTTTACAAAGGGCTCTTCCTTCTGTCGTCCCTCCTCGCCGGCCTGTGTGTTTCAGCCTCAGGGATTATTGGCTTTGTCGGTCTCATTGTGCCCCATATCTTAAGAAACATCATAGGTGCCGGGCATACTGTCCTCCTCATAGCATCTTACATTGGCGGGGCTTTCTTTCTCATCCTTTCTGATGTGTTTTCCCGCTATCTCCTATATCCCGTAGAACTTCCCGTTGGCGTTGTAACCGGAATTCTTGGAGGATTTATTCTCCTTTTTCTCCTTATACGGAGGAAGTGATGGGAGATGCTCTTTTCTCAGTTCATGGCGTAGTTTTTAATTACGATCGTCACACAGCTATTGATGACATTACCTTCACGGTAAATCCTGGCGAATTCATGGGCATTATTGGGCCAAACGGCGCAGGCAAAAGCACTGTTATCCGTCTTCTTGCAGGATTTTTGAAGCCGAATAAAGGGTTCGTAGCATTTTCCGGCAAAAACCTCGATAAATATGAGAAAAGAGAGTTGGCTCAGAATATTGCGACTTTACCACAAGCAACAGAAACGCCCTTTTCATTTACCGTAGAAGAGTTCATCCTCATGGGGCGATACCCCTATGCCCAAAAAAACTGGCTTTATGAAAAAAAAGAAGAGGAGTTTGTAGAATACATCATAGATACTATGGAAATCTCACATCTGCGTGGTCGAACAATCGACACCCTCTCAGAAGGTGAAAGGCAAAAAGTGTTCCTATCCCAGTGTCTTGCTCAGGATCCCAAGGCCCTGCTCCTTGACGAACCGGTGAGCCACCTTGATATACGCCACCAGATGCAGACTTTTGATGTTCTAGAAAAACTACACAGTGAAGGTTTGACGATTATTATGGTTCTTCACGACCTCAATCTGGCCGCTGAATTCTGTTCGAGACTCATGCTTATATCAAAAGGAAGGATAAATGCAGATGGAGACCCCAAGACAGTGCTGACTTTTCAAAATATAGAAGAAGCATATGACACTGTAGTGATTGTCAAGGAGAACCCTCTCTCAGGAAAACCATTTGTTGTCCCTGTATCCAGGAAATATCTGGGGAAATAACGCTGTGGAGTAAATCCTCACGTGCGAAATATGCCCCCGAAAACACGGGGTAAGATTTCTTCGCGTCCCTATTCTTTCCAGTCAAAGAATTCTTTGAATTTTTCTTTTATGCCGCGCCTGGATGGATTAACAATACCGTTAAATTCCTGTGCAAGCTCCTGAAGTAAGTGCCGTTGTCGCTCCGTAAGCTCAGTTGGAATGCCAACATTGAGATAAACAAGCTCATCGCCTCTCCCGTATCCGTTGGACTTTGTTACACCGAGGCCCTTAATGCGAAAAATCTTCCCAGGCTGTGTGCCTGGTGGGATGTTCAACACGGTCTCACCCTCAACGGTGGGAACGGTAATATCACCCCCAAGGCAGAGAAGAGGGAAATTGACATCAACTTGAACGGCTATGTCATCACCTTCACGTTCAAAGATAGGGTGTTCCTTAACGTGAAGCACCACATAAAGGTCACCAGGCACGGTAGCTGCAAAACCCTGAGCCCCTTCTCCTCTCAGCTTCAGACGGGCGCCATTATCAACTCCCGGTGGAACTTTTATTTTTAGCTTTTTCTTTGTTTTGATTGAGCCCCTGCCTTTGCAAGTCTTACAGGGATCTTTAATGATAAAGCCTTCCCCATTACAGTATTCGCATGTCCGGTTGATTGTGAAAAAGCCATGGCTTTGTCGTACCTGCCCTCTACCCGAACATGCCTTACAAACAGCAGGTTTGTGGCCGGGCTCGACCCTCGACCCGTTACAGGATTGGCAACGCTCTTCCTTCGGTACTTCTATCTCTTTCTCAACTCCAAAGACAGCCTCTTCAAACTCTATTTGGAGGTTGTATCGGAGATCCTCGCCTTTTTTTTCACGTTGTCGCTGGCCCCCAAAAAAATCACTGAAGAGATCATTAAAAATATCATCGAAATTGCCTCTGAACCCGAAGTCGAAGATGCTCCCTGAATCGTCAGCACTTCCAAAGCGTTCATACCGGAAGCGTTTTTCCTGGTCACTTAAAACCTCATAAGCCTCGCTGATTTCTTTGAACCTTTCCTCTGCCTCTTTATTGTGGGGATTTCGGTCAGGATGATATTTTAAGGCGAGCTTTCTATATGCCTTCTTTATCTCTTCATCGCTTGCTTCACGATGAACGTTGAGTATCTGATAATAGTCTTTCCGCACGGTTGTACCTTAACGAATCACTGGGCCTCAGGTTTTTTTGACACAGAGACTCTCGAGGGCCGTAGTAGTCTTCCATTGAGGGTATAGCCTTTCTGTAATTCTGATATGACAATGTTGGGCTCCATATTCTCTGTTTCTTCCTGAAAAAAGGCCTCATGAAAATTAGGATCGAATTGCTTTCCCATTGCATCAATCCTCTCAACGCCCGACCTTTCCAAAACTCTGAGAAACTCGTTGAGCGTAATTTTTACGCCCTCAACTATTCCCTGATCATCTTGGTACTTTTCAGCATGGTCTATGGCCCTTTCAAGGTTATCGATAACAGGCAGCAATTCCTTAATGAGAACTTCATTGCCGAACTTGAGGAGGTCCTGCTTTTCCCTGGCTTTTATTTTTTTAAAATTTTCAAAATCAGCCTGCAGATACAGATATTTGCTATTCAGCTCTTTAAAGGATTCTTCTTTTTCTTCAAGAATCTTCTGAAGCTCTTCAGCTACATCGTCTTTCTTCTTTTTCTTCTTATGATCTTCGTGGGGCTCTCCCTTTTCTTTTGTCTTTTTCTCTGAATTTTTTTCTTCTTTTTCTTCCATCCTTAACCCTCTCAAACGGTTGTAAGAATATTCGTAACTGTGTTGGCGGCATATGTTACCAGGGGAATAATCTTTGAATAATTCATTCTTATGGGTCCTATTACGCCAAGGACTCCAAAACTTTGTTCACCAACTCTGTATGTAGAGGTAATGATACTCATATCGCTCATCTCTTTAATGTCGCTTTCGCCGCCTATGATCACATGGATACCTTCTTCCTTTAAACAACTATCAATCAGCTCCAGAAGCTTTTCCTTTTTTTCAAAAGCCTGAAAAAGCCCTTTCAGACGCTCAACATCAGCGAACCCGGGCACCCCAATAATCTTTGAGGCGCCTTCCAGATAGATTTCCCTGACATCTTCCTCGTCGATAATCGTTTCCAGTGTTTGTTTTATCTTTGCCAGGAGCCTGCTGTAGTTTTCCCTGTCCTTCTTTATATCTTCCAGAATTCCTTGCTTGAGGGCGTAAAATGGCATGCCACCGAATTTTTCGTTCATGTAGGCCTTCATGCTATGCAACATGGCCACATCAAATTCCTCGTCTGTGTTAACCAGTCTTGTGTGGACCATACCGGAAGAGGTCACAAATACAGCCAGGACAGTCCTGCTTGAAAGCTTTACAAACTCAACTTCTTTGAAAAGCATCGTGTCTACTTTTGGCTCAACAACAATACTTGTATATTTTGATAGGGAAGCCAGAATTTTCGATGCGTCTTCCATGATTTCCTCAATATAAGAATAATGAGGTTTAATCATAGTTTCTAAGGCTATAAGCTCTTTTTTTCCGGGAAGTTTTAGTAAAGACAGGCTATTCACATAATAACGATATGCTTTGTATGTAGGTATCCGTCCGGCTACAACATGGGGTTTGTATAGAAATCCTTGTTCTTCAAGGTCTGCCATAACATTTCGTATAGTAGCTGCACTAAGCCTGTCCTTTATGGTTTTTGCTATTGTTCCCGAGCTGATAGGCTCAGCAGAATTGATATACCTTTCCATTATCAATTCAAGAACCATCTTCTCTCTTTCATTTAAGACGTCCACTGCATGCCCCAGATTACACCATTAACTTAAGGATACCAAATTTTTTTGTCAAGCAACACAGTCATTGCTGCGTGTTGCCAATACAGGAATATTTTCGTATTATTATACACTTATTCTGCTTTAGCTTTCAATCATCTTTCGTAACCCTGCAGATTCAGGTTTCATCCAAACAGCGAAATATTGACGAGTCAATTGTCACTCCACCCCGGTTCTGTGGGGGCCTTTATTTTGACTTGGAGTACACAGAACCTATCGAAAGAATTCCTTCAGGTCAGCAGCGAGCTCTTCAGGCCTCACAACACTCACGGGTTCGCTGAGAAGGACCTGAAAAAAATTCAGATCAGGTGCATAATCCCTTGTGTTAAGAAATGTACGAGCGGCAATTCGGAAGTGACATGCAAATGACTGCTGACCTTCAGGACCAAAAAAGAGCGATGTATTAAAGCTGTAAATGTCAGTCGATATGTAGTATTTGAAAATTTTAAGAAGACCGGCCACAAGGTCTTCCATATGTGTCTCGGCAAACTGACTGACATCAAAGACCTCAGGAAAGACACACATAATCTCTCCAAGCAGGCCCATGGAGACAAAGGAAGAAAGCCAGTAAGAGGAGCCAATCTGACCGATAAACCTTTTGTCCTGCAACCGTTCGACCTCTATGAATTCCCGCCAGTAGTTCGTGCCATAGGAGTTGTAAAATGCATTTGAAGCTTTAAGCTCATCTGAAAATTGGTTTCCTGGGTTTGATGTGGCGAAATACTGTTGATGCGGATGGACAAGACCACCACCAGAGGGAGGCATATAATTCCATGTCATAAGGTGATAGGGTTGTTCAGGGCTTATAGCTTTGATCCGTTGGAGAAAGTGAATCCCTAACCAAAAAGCGTCAAACAGCCTTTGTTCATTTAAGTCCTTCAGATGGACCACATGATGGTCTGTCATAATAAGAACACCACTGTGAACGTCATATGGAAAAAGATTGGGGATAAGACAGGCCTCGTTGCGTATGAGTCTCCCCTCAGACAGTATGTCGTCTTTAAACCTTGGGGTAACTCTGTCTCTGTGTTCGAGACAAAACGGGCAGAATCCTTTGATTTCAGGGGTGGCATATGCATCGAGGCTCAGTTTCTGGGGTTTGATTGCACCAAAGTGGGAAAAATGACCAGTCCTGCCTGTTAAGGGGTCAATTCGCACTTCAAAACGTTCTGTCACAGGGCTAAAGCCTGTTCTGGGATGAAGAAAAGTGCTTTCTGATTGGAAGACCTGGAAACGGATACGCGAAGACATCATGTAATCCTCCTGCGTGGTAATTTCATATAGAAACGAGGACACTATACCAGATTTTGTCCACTTAATTCATTACGAATATCCCCGGCTTATAATATGAAGTAGCAGGCAAAAACATATGGGCCAGATTACCTTGGGTAGTCTTGATTAGAAAGATTTGACATGGGGTATCCGTTTATATTATAAGTAATTACAGGGCGGGAATAACTCAGCGGTAGAGTGCAACCTTGCCAAGGTTGAAGTCGCGGGTTCAAATCCCGTTTCCCGCTCCACGATAAATCAGCTGATTGCGTTTAGCTCAAAGTTTTTAGTCAAAACGCGAAAATTGATTTACTGATTTGCTATCAACTACGAGCTTTCAGCTATAAGCTACACTGCCCGGCGGCATAGCCAAGCGGTAAGGCGACGGTCTGCAAAACCGTTATTCTCCGGTTCAAATCCGGATGCCGCCTCCAACAGACCTGTACACCATAAAGAACAATTCAGGCAAAACACAACATCACTTCAGTTGTTAAGTTTCCCTAAGGCTATCCGAAAAATATTGAAGATTCCCCGTAGGATGTGACACAAGCAAAGAAATAGGATAGGCAGGCTTGCAGGCGGGGCAATATGGAGGCAACTATGGGAAATACTAACGTTGTTTTTCTTGAAGTCATTGAATGGTTCGATGAGAGCGGGAAGGAGATAGTCCATAGAATACCAGAAACAGGCTCAGGGGAGATCAAGTGGGGTGCACAACTCATTGTGAGAGAGAGCCAGGCAGCAGTCTTTTTTTACAACGGAAAGGCGTATGATGCCTTGGGATCTGGTAGACACACACTCACGACGGGTAACATTCCAATTCTCAACAAAATTATGAGTGTTCCCTGGGGGATGACAAGCCCACTTCGTGCAGAAGTCTACTTTGTAAATATGAAGGTTTTTATCAGTCTCAAGTGGGGTACCCGTGACCCGGTGGCTTTCAAAGATTCTGAGCTTGGCCTTATCCGTCTCAGATCATTCGGAGTTTTCAATGTACAGGTCATTCAACCTGTGCTCTTTGTTAACACCCTTGTCGGAACCCAGGGGGTATATACAACAACTGAAATAGAATCATACCTGAATCAGGTTATTGTCTCTCGTTTCAATGATTATATCGGGGGGAACCTTGATACGGTTCTAAATTTGCCAGGAAGATATGACTCAATCGCAGACGGATTGACGAAGACGCTCCAGGAAGACTTCTCCCGATTCGGTCTCTGCCTGTCCGAACTTTATATTAATGCAGTAACTCCTCCTGCCGATGTCCAGAAGGCGATCGATGACAAGAGTCGCATGGGACTCTTTGAAGACATGAACCGCCTCCTGCAGATGAAGAGCGCAATGGCCATGGAAAAGGCAGCAGAGTCCCAGGGCGGGGCTGGGGCTGGAGTGGGCATGGGACTTGGTTTCATGATGCCTTCCATGTTTGCTGATGCTATGAGGGCATCACAGATGCCAGTGGTAACGGGCCCACAGGTTTTGTGCCCTGACTGCAAAAACCCTGTTGGACAGGACGCAAAATTTTGTCCCTCCTGCGGGCACCAGATACTGGTAATCAGCCAGTGCCCCCAGTGCGGGAAAAATCTTCCCCCCACTGCACGTTTTTGCCCGAAGTGTGGCCAGGAAACGGGGAAAAAGCCCGAGGCGAAGAAATGTCCTCACTGCGGAACAGAAAACCTTCCATCTTCTGTGTACTGCGACCAATGTGGTGAAAAGCTCGAACGATAATGGGAAGCTCATGGATCGTCGAACATCGCTGTACCCAGTGCGGCGCCCCAATAACACTAGAAGAGGCAGACCGCTATTTTGCCTGCCCCTTTTGCAGGGTAAGGATCTGCCTTACCACAGATGATCATTTCCGTTATTACCTCCAGCCAATGGACAACCCACCGGAAGAGATATTCTATGTGCCATTCTGGAGGGTACGAGGGATATGGTTTATCTGTGATGATGAGCTGGAGATAAAGAGTTCTATTGTTGACGCAACCTATTGCGGATTTCATGGAGGGCCATACCCGGAGTCCCTTGGCTTAAGACCACAGGCCCTTAAGCTCAGGTTTGCCGGTCCCGAATCAGGGTCGATCTTTCCTGAACCGCCCCAGGAATTCAACTCCATTTTTGAAAGAGTTGAGGGTGGGTTGCCCCATTACCACATCAGTAATTCACCGGTGCGCGTATTTCACAAGTCTTTTCTCGGAGAGAAGGTGAGCATTGTCTATGCCCCTTTTTTTCTGAAAAACAGGGCTTTGCATGATGGTATTCTCGGGAAGCCACTGAAGGCACTCAGGGATGGGATGAGCAATGTGCCTCCCCAGGGAAGCATCGGGCGCCCGCTGACAGTAATCCCGGCAATGTGCCCGGAATGTGGGTCGGACCTTGAGGGAGGAAGGGATAGCATCGTCTTTTTCTGCAGGAACTGCAACAAGGCATGGTACCTTACGAAAAATAACCTGGAACGGAAAGGCTTTCTAGTGCTCAATGGAAACCAGGAGGCAACGTCTTACCTCCCTTTCTGGAGAATCAAGGCACAGGTTGATGGTCTTAAGGTTCAGACCATGGCTGACCTTGCAAGGCTGGCAAACCTGCCTGTTGTTGTTCGAGAGGAATGGGAATCAACCGGCCTCTTTTTCTGGGTTCCCGGGTTCAAGGTCCACGCATCCCTTTTTCTCAGGCTTGCACGCCTTTTGACCCTCCACCAACCAGGAGACTTTGTTGACCATGAAGAGCCTCTTGATGCTCCTCAACCGGTTTCCCTGCCTGTGGATGATGCAAGTGATAGCATCACGGTGATTATAGCAAGCCTTATCGCCATGAAGAAACGTATCTGGCCGTCCCTTGAGTCCGTAACAATATCACAACTACATGCTGACCTTGTCTACATTCCTTTCCAGGAACAAGAAGGTGATTACTTCAATCCGTCATTAAAAATCAGCGTGCCAAAAAATTCTTTAAAATTCGGTCAGAATCTGTAGTAAGGCAAAAGACATATAAGCTCTCACCAGCCTTAATTCTATTGACTTATGGTAGACTGATATTTAACATTATGGAAAAAATTCACAAAGGAATACAACTCATTGACAGGACGAGATTATTCTGGTCTCAGAATCGATAAAACAAGAATCATGCCCCAACAGAGAAGGAATAGACGAGTTTATTTTGGAGTAATTTTTGCGCTGGTGATTGTACTCCTCATGGTACTGGGCCTGACCGGTTTTTTCTCACCATCTATCAAGGTAGACACGAGCACAACCTCACTTGTCTATCCCTCGCAAGCACTTACCCAGCTTAACGCAAGCGGTTATGTTGTCCCGCAACGAAAAGCCGCTGTTGCAGCCAAAGTGACTGGAAGAATCATAGCCCTTTATGTAGAGGAGGGAAGTCGCGTCAAAAAGAACCAAATCATTGCTCGCCTGGAAGCAGATGATGTTGCTGCTCAAAGGGACCAAGCCCGAGCAAACCTAGAGGTGTCAAAGCAGAATCTTGAGCAGGCAAGGGCTGAACTGGCTGATGCAAAAGCTTCTTTTCAAAGAGAGGAAGCTCTCCTTGCTCAGGATTTCACGACGAAAGCGGCATACGATGCAGCAGAGGCGCGCTGTAAAAAGGCGATTGCTGCTGCTTCCGCTGCAGAAGCGATGGTCAGAGCGAACGATGCTGCTCTAAAGGCAGCCAATGTCGTATTGGGCTATGCGCTCATCAAGGCACCTTTTGATGCCATAGTGCTTACAAAAAATGCAGATATCGGTGACATTGTGACACCCATCGGTGCAGCGGCGAATGCAAAGGCTGCAGTGGTAACTATTGCAGACTTGAGTTCCCTTCAGGTAGAGGCAGATGTTGCTGAATCGAATCTCGAGGCGATTAAGATGGGACAACCAACCGAGGTCCAGCTTGATGCAATACCAGACACCCGTTTCAAGGGCGCGATTCATATGATCGTGCCCACAGCGGACAGGACAAAAGCAACGGTAATGGTGAAGGTGAAATTCCTCAACATGGATTCAAGGATTCTTCCGGAGATGAGCGCGAAAGTAGCCTTTCTTTCTCGAGAAGCCAGTAACGATGAACAGCAACCCAGACTTGCTATTCCTCAGAAAGCAATAAGAGTAAGAAATGGAAACACGATGGTTTTTGTCGTGAGAGGAAACAGGGTTGATGAAATGAAGGTTTCAGCTGGGCATCAGATTGGGGATATGATAGAAATCAATAGCGGTCTTACGAAGGGAGAAAAGGTGGTCATTAACCCGCCTGCCAAACTCAGAAATGGATCAAGAATTAAGCTCATACAGCAATAATATCTGCGCATTTCGAGTCGAAGTATGGAGCGAAAAAACCCAATTGTCCAGATTAAGCACGTAAGTAAATCATATCGTCGTGGCAGCCAGATTGTACCCGTGCTCAACGACATCACAGTTGACATTAACGAGGGAGAGTTCCTTGCCCTCATGGGACCATCAGGCTCAGGCAAGTCCACGCTTCTTAATCTTATAGCAGGAATCGACAGGGTTGACAGCGGAAGCATTCTTGTCGATGGTGTTGAGATCACAGGCCTGGTTGAAACAGAGCTTGCAAACTGGCGGGCCAATCACGTGGGTTTTGTTTTCCAGTTCTATAACCTGATCCCAGTCCTGACCGCATTCGAAAACGTAGAACTTCCCCTTCTCTTAACAAGGCTTACAAGAAAAGAAAGGAAGAAGCATGTTGAAATTGCCCTCGCGGCAGTAAATCTTTCCCACAGGCTTGCCCACTACCCCGCACAGCTTTCTGGAGGCGAGCAACAACGGGTTGCCATAGCGCGAGCTGTTGTTACGGACCCAACAATACTGGTGGCAGATGAACCTACAGGCGATCTTGATAGAAAATCAGCTGAAGAGATTATGGATCTTATGGATGGTCTGAACCGGGAACTTGGTAAGACAATTATCATGGTAACTCATGACCCAAGGGCCGCTCAAAAGGCCTATGTTATTCGTCATCTCGACAAAGGCGTTCTCAACGATGTACATCATCAAAATTCTGTTTAGAAACGCTCTACGTCACAAACTTCGCACCACTCTGACGGTTGTTGGAGTTATCATTGCAGTCCTAGCGTTCGGCCTCCTTCGTACAGTTATTACCACATGGTACATGAGCGTGGAAGCCTCGGCAGCAAACAGGCTTTGGACACGAAACTCTGTGTCTCTCATCCTTCCATTACCCATAGCATATAAAGATAAGATCAGACAGATTGAAGGTGTGCGATCCGTTTCTCATATCACATGGTTCGGTGGAATCTATATTGATGAAAAGAATTTTTTTGCCCAGTTTGCTGTAGAACCTCAAACATATATGGAGGCATTTCCTGAGTACTACATCCCTCCTGAACAAAAAGCTGCCATGCTAAGAGATCGAAAAGGCGCCGTTGCAGGGAGGAAGCTTGCCCAAAGATATGGATGGAAGTTAGGGAACGTAATTACCCTCAAAGGAACGATCTACCCAGGTACTTGGGAGTTTACACTGCGCGGTATTTATGAGGGAACAAGAAAGGATGCAGATGAGACAGTGTTTTTCTTTCATTGGGACTATCTGAACGAAACTCTGAAGAAAACGGCTAAGGGCATGGAAGATCAAGTAGGCTCTTTCATCGTAATTACAAAAAACCTCGAGGATGTTACAGGTGTAGTCCAACGCATAGATAATTCGTTCAAAAACTCTCTTGCAGAAACTCTCACTGAAACGGAGAAGGCGTTTGTTCTCGGCTTCATCTCCATGACTGATGCTATCATAACCGCTATTGAATTTGTTTCCTTTGTCGTTATTGCCATTATCCTTGCAGTGGTAGCAAACACAATGGCTATGACAGCGCGGGAACGCATAGGCGAGTATGCAATTCTAAAAACATTAGGTTTCGGCTGGTTTAAGATAGCAGGTCTCATTTTCGGAGAATCTTTGGTTATCTCAATGATGGGCTGTGCTCTTGGAATTGGACTCACCTTTCCCATTGCAGATGTCTTTGGGGCGGCGATGGGGCAGTATTTTCCAGCCTTTAATGTTACCCTTGAAACTATCTATATGGATATTGCTACATCAATAATTGTTGGTCTTCTTGCAGCCATCATCCCGTGTTGGCATGCTATAAAGACTCCTGTTGCAGGTGGTTTAAGGAGAATAGGTTAAGTGAAAATCCCCCTTTTGTATAGCATTAGAAACCTGTGGACAAGGAGGCTCACCACGGTGATAACTACATCAGGAATGGCACTGGTAGTCTTTGTTTTTGCGACAATTCTGATGTTGGTGCAAGGGCTCCAGCAAACCCTTGTGCAAACAGGGTTTGAAGACAACCTGATTGTCATTCGCAGGGCTTCCGGCTCAGAGGTTCAAAGTGGGATAGATCGTTACCAAGCATCCATTATTGAAACAGACTCTGCTGTAGCCAGTGGGTCTGACGGCGAGAGGTTTTTAGCAAAGGAGATGGTGGTTCTTATAACGCTTCCTAAAAAAGGACACGCTGGATCTTCAAACGTTACTCTTCGCGGAGTTACAAAAAAATCCTTGGAGCTGAGGCCACAAGTAAAGCTTGTAAAAGGCCGCATGCCCAATGCAGGGTCTACCGAAATAATAACAGGCCAGAGTTTGGTAAGGCGTTTTGATGGGGTCAATATAGGTGAATCAATAAGGTTTGGTAAGCAAGATTGGACTGTGGTAGGTGCTTTTGATGCAGGGAGTACCGGCTTTAACTCGGAAATCTGGGGCGATTCAGACCAGCTTATGCAGGCCTTCAGGAGACCGGTATATTCATCAGTTCTTTTCAGGCTGAGAGATCACGATGATTTTGATGCAGTTAAAGTTAGGCTGGAATCAGACCCCAGGCTCACGGTGGACATAAAAAGGGAGGCCCGCTATTATGAGGAACAATCTGAAGTGATGGCCAAATTTCTTCGTATTCTTGGTATCTCTATCACCGTTATTTTTTCCCTTGGAGCTATCATTGGAGCCATGATTACTATGTATACCTCCGTAGCAAACAGGATTGGCGAGATAGGAACCTTACAGGCACTAGGTTTTCAGAGGACCAGCATCCTTGGCGCATTTCTTGTAGAGGCACTGCTTCTAGGTCTTGCCGGAGGCATTACAGGCCTTGTTTTTGCATCCCTCATGAGGTTTGTTAAGATCTCAACGGTTAATTTTCAAACCTTTTCAGAACTTGAGTTCGGCTTTGCACTTAGTTTTGAGATTGTTTGTATGGTGTTGGCTTTTGCTTTGATTATGGGTTTTGCGGGGGGTGTTCTGCCGGCAATCAGAGCATCGCGCATGAATATAGTGGATGCCTTGAGAGAATCCTGATAAGACAACTCAATGCTCTCCGGTCATAGCTGACAGTGACGGCATAGAGAATGATAAGTCTTGTCAGCAGTTTTTCTGAGCGTACAGCTTCCTGCAATGAGCTACAAAGATTGACATGTTCCCGAAAAACATGATAAATGACAAACATTATCATAACAAGGAGGGTGTATGAAATTATTTTCTATTGTAGTGCTAGGTTTGTTGGTTCTTGCGAGCCAGGTTTATGGAGTTGATGAGGCCCTCAAGGTAGATAAAGACAAGCTCAGCTATACATTCGGGGCTAACTTTGGCAAAAGCCTGAAACAACAAGAAATTGAAATAAACACAGATATGTTTATAAAAGGAATAAAAGACGGCTTAACAGGCGACAAAATGCTCCTTACTGACCAGGAAATGAAAGACACAATGATGGCTTTTCAGAAGGAAATGGCTGCAAAGCAGGCAGAGAAACGAAAAGCTCTTGCCGAGAAAAACAAGAAAGAAGGGGAAGCCTTTCTTTCAGCGAATAAGGCCAACGAAGGCGTAAAAACCCTCCCCAGCGGTCTGCAATATAAAGTGATTACCGAGGGTACAGGAAAAACCCCCAAAGCTACTGACTCTGTTGTAACAAACTATAGAGGAACACTGATCGATGGAACAGAGTTTGATAGCTCTTATCAGCGCAAAAACCCCGCCACGTTCAGAGTGAGTGGAGTTATAAAGGGATGGACAGAAGCGCTGCAGCTGATGAAAGAAGGAAGCAAGTGGCAGCTTTTTGTCCCGCCAGAACTGGCCTATGGTGAGCGTGGAGCAGGACCAAAGATTGGGCCGAATGCGGTTCTTGTCTTTGAGATCGAGTTAGTTTCAGTTAAAGAAGAGAGTGCTTCACCGCCACCTAAACCAGGGGCTAAACCGGGTGCTGCCAAGCCAGGCACTCCCGCACCAAAACCAGCACCAACGAAATAAGAAAAATGGCTATAGGCAAGGGGTAATGGGCAATGGAGAAAAACAAGAGACCATACTCGCTCTTTCAACCCATTGCCTAGAGCGCCTCTCGCCTATGGCCTGATTTATACAATCCCCGGTATAATATTTCCTCCTGAAGGAAAAATTGCCACATCTGCCTGTGGTTCCTTCCTGGCTACTATATCTATGGCCTCTGGTAGGTTTGTTGTGTGAGTGAATTTCATCATACGCACCACTTCGCTTGGCAGGCCTTCTGTTACGTGAATGACGTTAAACTTCTCAGCAAGTTCCTTAAAGAAGACAATCTGCATGATAAATGAGATGCCATAAGACGTTAGATCTTCAGGAATATCACCTCTGATGAGTCGCCGATGAAAATCACTTGCTGTTTCCGAACTTGACATGTGCCTTACCAATGGCATGAGAGGTCCAGACTCCTTTTGCGGTGCAACCCAGATGATTGTTCCTCCTGCCCGGGTACAGAAGCCAGCCATGGTGAGCGCTTTTGTCGCCTGAACGCCAATCTCCAGGGGATAGGCTGCTATAATGGTCACATCAGCGATCTTGGGAAGGGGCACATAGTAAAGAGATGAGGCGTATTCAGATGCTGCCCTATGCTCGGCAAAGGGCTCACCAGCAAAGGTCCTGATGATCTCCCTTTTTTCATTGATGATGCAGTCGAGTTTGAAGGAGAGGCGAGCTATCTGTCCCGCGTCTACAATCTCTTCATACCAGGGGTTTCCATCGAGAATGTTCACCCTGCTTTTCCTGTGGCGCATCCAGGTGAAATGGTGTTCGGCAACAGAACGGTAGGAAGCAACTCCCGGTAATACAATCTTGAATCCACCTCCGAAACCTGCGCATGGATGGGGCATACATTCCCCCACAGCAATAACGAGATCGGCGAAAGCTACATATGGATTAATCTCCACGAGAGTTCCTCTGTGAGTCCTCCCGATTACCACGTTCTCAGGAGAGTAAGGGTCGTGGGAAACAAGCCGTTCTTTCAAGCGTGATGACACTTCCGGCCCCACCTTTCTCTCAAGCTCTTCCCGAGAGTATACTGGGTGAGTACCGATTGCACAGACAGCCCATACCCGGTTATCTGGGATTCCTGCCCTGTTCAGCCTGTTGAGCATCTCAGGCATGACAAGGTTGACAGGAGTCGGTCTCTGGAGATCATCAAAAAGGAGAGCCACTTCCATACCTGGTTTTGCTATTTCTTCAAGTTTCGGAGATCCAATGGGGTTGTCGAGGGCCCGATTGACTTCTACCAGAGAATCTTTAACCCCGGCAATGAATGGTTTATCCTCCGCAGTGAGGACTTTCCACTGTGGAGGAAGGGAGAAGCAAAGCTTTTCCCCCTCACACAAAACATAATGTTCTTCCATAACTGCCTTCCCGGGAGACACTAACTCCCTTTTGTTAGAAGTTTTTTCAGCTCAGGGCCGGTCTGTGGATTCTTCTGAATAATGTCCTTCCATCCTTCTTCAGAGCCAACCTTGAGGAATTTCTGCTGTTCTGCGGCAGGAAGGTTAATTACCTGGAGCCCTTCCTTGATAAGGATAGGCCTCTCATCCTTTGCCAGTTGATCAAAGTAGGCAACTGCCTTCTTTTCAGCCTCTGATGCTGCTTCGGTGAGAAGATCCTGGAGTTTCTTTGGTAACTTTTTCCATGTATTTAAACTCATGATCAGGGGATTTGGAACCTGATAAAAGCCAGGTTCGACAATGTATTTAACCTGTTTGTGCCACCCCCAGTCCCGAATGCCGACTGCGGGCCAGCAGAATCCATCAACAACATTTCTTTCGAGGGCAACATACACCTCGGTTGGTGGAATGACGACAGGGTTTCCCCCAAGCCCTTTTATGATCTGTAAATACATTGGGGAGACCCTAACATTGAGGCCCTTGAGGTCTGCACTTTGGATCGGTTTCTTGAGATAGAGATAAAACTTCTCGCTGAGCCCCAACCTGCCTAGAAGATAGAGCCCTTTCTTCTCGTGAAGTTCATTCATGTACTTGTAAGCGCCCTTTGTCCTTTCCTCAGCAGGGGTAAAGTCAGAAAGTTTGTATGCATCGACCTCAGGGAGAACAGATAAATAATAAGCGTTTGTTGTGAAGACCATGTCTACCATGCCACGCTGTGCAGCCTGTGCCTGATCGGTATTTTTTACTGCCTCAGGACCACCAATATAGTTGATCTTTAACTCGCCGGGATATTTCTTAGCTACCATCTGTTCAACCAGTTCCGTAAAAATGAAGAACGCCTTGTTCTCACTCGATGTTTTTGGCCAGGCAGTCACGGCTTTCAGGGTAACTACCTCGGCAGCCAATGCCTGCCCACACATCATGCAAACCGTCAAAGCAAAACAAACCGCAATAAACACTAAAAACAATTTCTTTTTCATTTTTTGCCTCCTCATTATTGATTTGTTAAGCTTTTGTTCCCATCTTCTTAACAGCTTAATTTCACAATTTCTGCCCTACTTCATCCCCATCAAATTTGGAACAACTGTTGCGATGGAAGGCATCATCAGCACAATAAAAATACAGAGAATATCAATGATCACATAAGGAATAATTGCTCTCCAGATATCCGCCATTGTCACATCAGGAGGGGCAACCCCTTTCATAACAAAAAGGGTAACACCAAAAGGTGGTGTTATCAAGCCTGTTTCAAGGGCAATAAGCATAAGCACTCCAAACCAGATTGGATTTAGTCCAAAGGCATTTACAACAGCCATATAGATCGGGATGGTTATCATCATTATTGCAACGGTCTCCATAAATGCCCCCAGGATTAGGACTACAATGAGCATTCCGATTACAATTGCTATGGGCGGAATAGGGAGGCTTGTTATGTAGCTCGTCATGCCCGAGGCAGCACCGGTAAAGGCGAGAATCTCTCCGTAAGTGTTTGACACGATAATGATCATGAAGATCATGGTTGTTACTTTTATGGTTCCCACGACGGACTTCTTGAGGGCGTCCCAATTTAAGCGCCCATAGAGAAGGGCAAGGATAAAAGATCCCAATGTGCCTGTTGCAGCAGCCTCTGTTGGCGTGGCTACGCCAAGGAATATGAGGCCTATGACCATGAAGATGATAAAGCCGAGAGGCAGAAGGTACTGCACAGTGGCCATAACCTTCTCCTTTACTGGAACGTGGGGAACATCATAGATGGGTGCCTCGTGAGGCCTGATATGGGCCCAGGCGACAACATAGATTAAGTAAAGTCCGGACATAATAATGCCGGGTAAAATGCCTGCAATGAGGAGCTGGCCCACGTCAATCATAGCAAGACTTGCAAGCACAACTGTGAGCGCATTTGGGGGAATGAGCGCATCCACGGTGCCTACACCCATAAGGGGCCCAAGGCTCATGTGTTTACTATAACCCCTTTTGAGCATGTCCGGAAGCAAAATGGTGCCAAGGAGGGCGCACGTGGCAATGGTGGAACCGCTGAGTGCACCTATTATGACGCCCATGATTATGGCGAGGATGGAGAGCCGACCCCTGAGTTTGCCGAGCCACTTGTCGAGAACATTTACAGCATCGAGGCCGAGGCCGGAATGGAATATCAGCTCTCCCATGAGGATGAAGAATGGTACGGGGAGAAGAGTGAAGGTTGTAATAGAGGTGAAAACCCCGGTCACAACCCCTATAAGACCAGGCACACCACCCAAAAAGAAATAGGCAGCAACCATATTGACGATGAGGAAGGCAAAGGCTATTGGAATCCCTGTTAGAAGCAGCAGTACCATGCCCCCAAAGAGCAAACTCATGATGGAGTACCATTCCACGAGTTATCCCCCCTTCCTGGCAGAAACAAGCCTCTGCCATGCCATTCTGAAGAACTGGATCGTAAGAAGAAAACTCCCGATGGGTATGATGATAAACACTGCAGACTTGGGAATTGTAACGGCTCTCACATCTGTCACATTGGAGGTAATACACTCATAGGTGTAAGTGATTCCAAAATAGAGCATTACCAAGCAGGCGAGGCCCCCTATTATAAACATGATGGCATCAAGATAATCTCTAGCTTTATTGCTGAGGTGACTGTAAATAATGTCAGTCGTGATGTGGCCGCCTTCCCGGAGTAACCATGTAGTGGCGAGAAAGACAATCCATAGGAGGGCATACTCGGTGGTTTGTATGATCCAGATGGTTGTTTGTCTGAAGAAATATCGCATGCCAATGGTATAACAGACAGCAGCGACAATAAAGACTAGAATAATCCCGGCAAGGGCTGCCATCATATTTAAGAGTTTATCAAACAAAGCCCAGAAGGCTTTCATGTACTGATCTCCTTAATTTATGAATTGGATTGATTACTGCTCTTTCTTGCGGCCAGATTCTCATCCTCCTTGAGGGCGTAACGAAGTATATCTTTCTTGGACTGTTCAAGATGTGTCCGAATAGCAAGCTCAATTTCATCCTTGTCACCGTTTTTTATAGCTACGAGTATGCCTTTGTGACCCTCTATAGCACGAAAAACATTGTAGGTTGCATAAATGCTCTGTATTCGGTAACGAAGCATGTGGTGCCGTAGCGTCTGGGCAAGCTCGAGAAGGCGCTTGCTTCCGCTCAGTCGGGCAATGATTTCATGAAATTGCGCATCCAGCTCAACAAAGGCACGGGCAGCTCCCTGCTCAAGCTTCTTCTCCGAGGCAGCTATGTTTTTCTGTAACTCCGCTACCAGTTTATCGCGAGCCTTCTCAGAAGCCCAGCGGGCAGCGAGGGCCTCAACGAGCCCACGAAGCTCGCATATTTCTGCAACCTCCTCTTCGCTGATAGGTTTTACCACGTAACCCACTTTTGGCAGGCATTCGATAAGGCCCTCCAGTTCGAGATTATGAAGTGCCTCCCGGATAGGAGTTCTTGAAACTCCTATCTCTTCCGATATTCTTGTCTCAAAGAGGCGCTCATGGGGCTCATATTCTCCCCGTAAAATCTGCTCCCGAAGGTGGTTGTAAACCTTACGTCGAATTGTATCTGTCTGGTGAATCACAAGTTTCTTTTTCACTATAGCTTACATCCCTTTGTCTTTGCCACAAGCTGCTCCCATTCGTCGTCAACTTCCCTTTGAAGGATAGCGGTATCTTCTTCTGTAAAGTGACGGTACCTGCCTTGAATTTTTGTAAACTCCTGGACCGGTAACCCCAGAGGCTGATGGGTGATCCGATATTCAGTGCCATCAATGACCTCATAGAGAGGGAAGAGCTTAGTTTCTACAGCAAGCATGGCTGCTTTTGCTGATAGATTCTCAGGCATTCTCCACCCTGTTGGGCAGGGAGTCAGTGTATGGATAAACTTTGTTCCTTTAATGTTCTTTGCTTTTCTTATTTTGGCCATTAGGTCGTGAGGGTGGCCTATAGAGGCAGTTGCTGCATAGGGCATCCTATGGGCTGCTATAATTTGCATAAATTTTTTCTTTCTTCCCTGCCTTCCACCTGGGGTAGTCATGGTCCAAACACCCTGTGGAGTTGAAGAGCTGGACTGAATACCTGTATTCATGTACGCTTCATTATCGAGGCAGACATAAATGAAATTATCATTCCGATCTGCGGCACCTGAGAGAGACTGAAGTCCAATATCGAAGGTGCCACCATCGCCGGCGAAGGCAAGTGCTGTGACATCTTCTCTGCCCTGCACCCTAAGGGCATTTGCAATGCCTGCGGCTGTTGGGGCTGCAATTTCAAAAGCTGAATGGAAGCAAGGAACTTTAAACGTACTGTTCGGAAAGGTAGCGCTGATAACCCCGACACATGAAGGCACAATGACAACAATCGTTTTCTCTCCAAGGACTTTTAACACGAGCCTCATAGTGCTTGCTTCACCGCAACCCGGGCAGGCCATGTGGCCGGATCGCATATATTCTTGTTGTTCTTCTGAAGCTATCATTGATCCCTCCGTACCCAGATGGGTAAATCATCTGACCTTTCTCTTTCAAGTGCCTTGACAACCATGTCCTCAATCATATCAGGCGAAACATCTGCGCCACAGATACCCGCGATATATCCAGTTATGATGGGACGGTTTTCGAGGGGATAGAGGGCAGCTTTCAATTCCTGGCACCATATGCCACCTTTGCCGAGAGAAATATTGCGGTCTAATACCGCTATTTTCCGGGTGTTTTTCAATATCTCCTGTACTTCTCGGGTGGGAAAGGGTCTCAACAACTTCATCTTGAGAAGCCCTGCTTTAACACCTTTCTCTCTAAGGGACTGAATTGTTACCCGTGCAGTGCTTGTCATGGCACCGCTCGTTACCAAAACAATATCAGCATCATCAGTGTTCACGGATTCAACGGCTTCATATCCACGGCCTATAATGCGCTGGTACTCCTCATTTGCTTCTTTTATCAAAGGCCTTGTGTTTTCCATGTCTTCGAAACTCTTCTGTCTATACCCCATGTATTGTTCGGGGTTGACCACATTTGCTATGTATGCCGGGTCCGCTTCATTAAAACGTGTAGGTATGCTGAAGGCCGGAAGAAAAGCATCAACAGAGGCTTGGTCTGGAATTTCGATCGGTTCTATAAAGTGGGACGTAAAGAAGCCATCAATGGCAACCATAACAGGTAAAAGTGCCTGCTCGGCGATTCGATAAGCCTGGATTACCGTGTCCAGGGCTTCCTGGGCATCCTCACAGTAAAACTGCAACCACCCTGTATCCCTCTGGGAGAGGCTGTCTGACTGGTCGCTGCCAAAGGCCCATGGAACAGCGACTACCCGGTTTACATTACACATTACTATGGGAACCCTGTTTCCTGAGGCAAAATGGAGCATCTCATGCATAAGTGCCAATCCCTGAGATGCAGTTGCGGTAAATGTACGAACACCAGTTAGAGAGGCTGCGATACAGGCTGCCATAGCAGAATGCTCTGATTCGGTTCGCATCATTACGCCCGGAAGGATTCCTTCGTTCTCCATGTCAGAGAGTTTTTCATAAATTGGAGTCTGAGGGGTAATGGGGTATGCCGCCACAAGTTGTACCCTTGCCAGTCGAACAGCTTCTGCGACTGCATAATTTCCCTGGAGCAGTGTTTTCATGTATTACCTCCTGGGCCCTCGACCATCTCTATTACATTTCGGGGACAGGTTGTGGCACACTGGCCGCAACCCTTGCAAAAATCGGTTTTTATGGTGTATCCATCTGTTCCTTTTATGATGGAAATGTCAGGGCAAAGCAAAAAGCAAAGATCACAATGTGTGCAGGTTCCGCATTTAAAGCAGCGATATATTTCAAATGGCATCCGAGAGGCTTCAATGCCACTGGTACCCTCTCGAAATGTTTTTACAGCCTCTTTTGGAGGCACACTCTCGGGATTGTTATGTCTTACTCCATGGGGGAAGCATAGGGTGTTGATCTTTTCGTACGGAACAACCTTCTTCAGATCAACAGGATAATGTTTCGGATTCAGGAAGTGTTGGAAGGAGAATGACTGCTGGTTCCCAATCTGATGGTTCTTAAGCTCTTTTTTTACGTCTTTTCCTTCAAAATAACAATAAACAGCAAGAGCTCCCAGTTTGCCACTCGCAATTGCATCTGCTACGAATGCCTTGGTTCCTGCACCATCACCTCCAGCAAAGACCCCATCTACACTGGTTGCAGTTGTTTCGGATGAGATTTGGATCACGTTGTTTTTACTGATGGATATTCCAAGTTCTTTTACGAATGCTGCTTCGGGTGCCTGGCCGATAGCGGCTATCATGGCATCTACAGGAACGATGAACTCAGACCCTTCCACAGGAAATGGGCTGGGACGCCCGGTTGTATCAGCCTCGCCGAGTTTCATGCGCAGACACTCTACCCCGGAAATCTTTCCATTTTCTGAAATCAAACGCTTAGGTGCTGCAAGGAGCTCAATCTTTATACCCTCTCTTTCCAGGCCATCCACATCTTCGGCAAGGGCAGGCATTTCCGCTCTGGTGCGGCGATAAATAACAGTTATGTCTTTTGCACCCAATCGCCGTGCTGTCCGTGCACAGTCAATGGCGGTATTGCCGCCCCCGATGACAGCTATTTTTTTACCCAATCTTACTTTTTTGCCCAGGTTAATTGTCCTGAGATAGGTAATTCCATCCATGACACCCAGGAGGTCTTCCCCTTCTAACCCCAATTGCATGCCACTGTGAGCCCCGATAGCAAGAAAAATAGCCTGATAGTCTTTTCTTGTTTCCGACAGTGACAGGTCTTTTCCAACCGTAACCCCGGTTTTTATTTCTACCCCCAATTCTTGAATATATGAGATTTCTTTATCAAGAATGCCCTTTGGAAGTCTGTATTCAGGAATTCCATATCGGAGCATGCCCCCTGCCATGGGTAAAGCTTCAAGAATTGTAACTGAAAAACCGAGCCTTGCCAGGTGATATGCAGCGCTGAGACCTGCCGGGCCGGACCCGACAATGGCAACCTTCTCTTTTCTTAGCAGGGCAGGTCTTTCACGGCCAATGTCAACCTTGCCATTGTCTGCAAGAAAGCGCTCGAACCCCCTGATATTTACAGCCTCGTCATAATACTTCCTGTTACACTGGGATTCACAGGGATGGTAGCATACCCTGCCGCACACGCCGGGCAAGGGATTGTCCTGACGAAATATTCTCAGAGCTTCATCATAGTGGCCCATAGATGCCTCATAGAAGGCACGGGAAATATCGTTTCCAACAGGACAGGCCTGACGGCAAGGCGAGGTTTTGTCTAAATGGATTGGCTTTCTGCTGCTCCACAAACCTGTCAGAAAAATCTCTGTGGATCCCTGGGAAAATGGAACGATCTTTTTTATATTTTCAATGGTTATTCCGTGACCATTCATCTAATTAACTCCCTCCATAACGTGCGTCACGTCGAATGCGTGCAGTGCAGCTGTAACATTTGCTTCGATCTTTGCAGGAACAGTCTCCCTGATTGCCTGTTCAAGGTAGTCTAGGGATATCTCTCCACTTGCTTTGGCATATGCACCAAGTATGGCAGTATTGATAGTGGACCCGAGTCCTGCCTCCTCTGAAACAGAAAGGGCATCGATGAGAGCAAGGCGGAATTTTCGTAACCGCACATATTCACCGGACGTAAGAGCGTTGTTAATAAGGATTAGTCCATCCGGTTTCAGTATAGACTCAATCTCCTGTTCGTCAACCAGATCAGGGGCCATATAAATAAGGTGGTCAGGCCTCCTGATCTCACACTTGAGATAGATTTTTTTGTTGTCTACCCTAAGGAAGCTCGCAACCGGGGCGCCTCGTCTTTCCCCACCAAAGACAGAGAAACATTGAGGGTATTTGCCCATTAGAAAAAACACTTTTGCCAGGATCTGGGAAGCAATTACCGCTCCCTGTCCGCCTCTTCCACAGAATTTAATTTCGATCATTATATCTCCATACTTAAGTGATTAAATTTATGTATATAAATTCAAACATGGATACTGTATCCAAGAGCAAAGGGTTTGTCAAGAAATTTCTTCGAAAATTATCATTGATCATTGCAGCAATAAATTGCGAGTACTGTCTTGACTGTGAGTGATCTACACCATCACAACGAGCGACGTCCCTAACCTGTAATGGAGACTATGTCCTTGATATTAAGGTGGATAAACTGCTCACCTCTCAGTTCCTTGAAAGTAAGCGTTACAATAATGCCCAGCGGCCCGTTCCGGGGAATCTCACATTGACCTTGCATGGAACCAAACCAAATCTTGTTGTTGTTATCGGAAATTCTGACCATGCGGTTGTTCTGCTTGAGGGCGGATGGAAACAACATGAGGTTTGGTCGTGGATTACCCATGCCAAAAGGCGAGAGTTGTTCCATAAATTCCATAAATTCCATTGTCAATTCTTCAAATCCTGCACGGGCATCCACTATATATTTTTTGTCGGGCAATGTAATCGGCGCCTCTATTCGTTCTTCAAATGCATCAATGAACAATTTCAGGTTCTCCTCGGCCAACGCTATGCCGCAGGCAAACCTATGACCGCCATACTTCAAAAGAAACGGTGAAAGAGAAGCCACAGTACCATGTAGGTCTATCCCGTTACCCCCCCTTCCCGAACCTTTCAGGTAGTCGCCTACTCTTGTGAGAATGATTGCAGGTTTGCCATACTTCTCCATCACCTTTTGGGCAACAATGCCAACTACCCCGAGGTGCCAGCTCTGATTATAAAGCACAATCGATTTTCTTGTATCGAAATCTCCATTGGCCAGGCTACCAGAGATTTCCCTAAGAATGTTTTCTTCTATTTTCTGTCTTTTCCTGTTTGTCTCATTAAGTTCAACCAGCAATGTACAGGCATCTGTGTCATCCTGTGAAACAAGAAAATCCAATGCCCGACGAGCATCTGAAATTCTTCCAGCTGCATTGATTCTTGGTATAACGACAAAATTAAGAGCATATTCATCGATGACGCCGTTGTAGAGGATACGTTCAGAATGGAAGGCTTTGAGCCATGTTCGAGGACTTTTTCTCATAGTAGCCATGCCGAATTTCACCAAAATTCTGTTATCATTTACCAAAGGGACCATGTCTCCCATAGAGCCAATAACGACGAGATCAAGCTCTTTTTTTAGGTTGACTGGGTGTGTAAGAAGCCCCATGTGGGCCAACCGTCTTCTTAAGGCGAGAACATAGAAAAACGTTACCCCGCACGCGGCAAGCTCCCGTGTGGGAAAACGAGAGTCAGCCCTCTTGGGATTGATCAATGCAACAGGGGCAGGGCGTGCCTTGGGTGGTTCATGGTGGTCAATGACAATAATATCTATACCATAGCTTTTTGCCTGTTCTATCTCTTCTCTGTTAGAGGACCCACAATCGAGGCATATGAGAAGAGAGACACCCTGTTCTTTTAATTTTTTCACGGCATTGATATTAAGCCCATACCCATCATACCTCCCGGGGATATAGATACCAGGATTAATACCTATGTGGTGAAAAAAATTGCTCAAGATAGCTACAGATGTCACTCCGTCAGCATCATAGTCCCCATAGAGACAGATATTTTCATTTTTTTGTATGGCTTCCACAGTCCTTCCAACTCCTTCATCAATATCAGGCAAAAGAAAAGGGTCAGAGAGATCTTTAAGTTTCGGGTAAAGAAACTTGTCAGCATTGTCAGGGTCAAAGATACCTCGCGAGTAGAGAAGGCGTCCGGCTAGATCTGGAATGCCGAGCTCTTTCGCCAACAACCTTGGGTTACCATGGATTTCAGGCTCAACGCTCTGCGCCTTGTTCTCTGCGCCCTCCGTTCCTTTATCCATGTGCTACACCAGTAAGATCGCTGATCCGAGGGCATCGCAATTGTTCCAGGTAATTCTTTAATTCTTGAATGATCTTTGGAATTGTGTAGGGGTCTACGAATGTGGCGGTACCTACCTGAACCGCACATGCGCCGGCCATGATAAAAGACAAAGCATCACTATAATTCATAATTCCTCCTGAACCGAGAATGGGAACATGGAGGCTTGAAAAAATTTCATAAACCGCCTTCAGAGCAATGGGTCTGAGAACTGGTCCTGATAACCCTCCTCTGATAGGGACAGAACATTTTTCGATATCAACTACTAGGGAAGGCATGGTGTTTAAAAGAGTAAATCCATCAACACCAGCATCGTAAGCAGCCCCGGCAATTTCACGGAGATTTCTAACTTCAGGGGTCAGTTTGGCGATTATTGGAATCCGGGTTACAGCCTTAACCTCTTTTACGATCTTATAAACCATTTCAGGGTCCTTGCCAAAGCTTATGCCCCCTTGTTTAACGTTTGGGCATGAGAGGTTCATCTCAAGGGCAATGATAAGATTGTCCGGCTTTATGCGCCTAGCACACGCAACATATTCTTCCTCGGTGAAGCCGAAAAAATTGACGATTATCGGGGTTTTCTTTTTTTTGAACAAGGGAAAATACTCATTGAAAAACCTGTCAACCCCGACGTTCTGAAGCCCTATGCTATTAATAAGCCCCTGTCGCTCTTCCCAGACGCGGGGCGTGGGGTTTCCGTTATGGGGGTTTAAAGACAGGCCTTTGGTAACATAGGCGCCAAGGTTCTCAATTCCCCAGAGCGGTTCAATCTCCTCACCGTATCCCAAGGTGCCTGATGCATTCATCACCGGATTTCGAAGGTTTTTTCCAAACAGCTTTACAGACATACTTGCCATAGATCAAACACCGGACCTTCTTTACAAACCCTTTTGTAAGGCTCCTTTTCATCGAGTGTTTTTTTTACACACCCGAAACATAATCCAAGGCCACATGCCATCCGTTCCTCAAATGATGCCTGGCAAGGGATTCTCATTTTTTCTAAAAGCCTTCTGAGGCTTACGAACATATTTTCTGGACCACAGGTGAAGACCTCGATGTTTGATTTGCAAATGGTCTTCAAATGTTTCGAAAGGAGTTGCACGACGTTGCCATGAAAACCATACGACCCGTCAAGGGTAGAAACATATGGATTTAAGTTGATATGATATCTCATGAGCGCCAGTTCTTCCGCCCTGTTGCAGCCGAAAAAAATTATAGCCTGTTTACCCAGTCGTTTTATCAGAAGATGAACTCCTGCTATACCGATACCCCCTGCAACAACCACATATGCGTCTCTTTTTTGTATGTTGAACCCCTTGCCGAGGGGGCAGAGAAGAGAAACCGTTGAATTTTTCCCTGTTCTGCTCAATGAATGAGTTCCCTTTCCCACGACCTTATACATGAAGTACGCCGTGTCCTGCCTGTAGTCATAGATGCTAAATGGCCTTCTCAGGAAAACCTCGCTGTCGGGTAGCTTCATCATTGCAAATTGCCCGGGTATAGGGGTATTCATCGGTTTAGCCAGCTTCACTTTCAACAGGTAGTGCCCTGATACAATTTCTTTGTTTTGAATTATCCTGCCTTCTATATCGTCCATAGTTACATTAAATAACGCTTACAGTCTTCAGTTCAATCTTCACTGTTAACCGGGGACCACAATCCTTATTTTCCGACTCTGAGTGCCAGGATTTTTAACTCTGACCTAACGTACCGATAGGCACATGATCAACGCATCCTCATTAGTTTCCGCATAATATTTCTTTCTTTTGCCGATTTTCTCAAAACCAAACCTCCTGTAGAGATTAATGGCGGCTACATTCCCTTCACGAACTTCAAGAAAAAACTGATGAACACCTCTTTTTTTACAACAGCCAATTACATGCTCAATGAGACTTGAAGCACACCCTTTACCGCGAAAGCCCGGATGAATAGCAATGTTTAGAATGTGTGCCTCATCCGCAACCGAATAAAGGATGATGTAACCAATGGGTTGTGTACTATTCCTCAATACCAGACTCAACGAGACGGGTGAGGCCAGGGCTTCTTCAAAGAATCGTTCTGTCCATGGAGAAATAAAGGAAAGCTTTTCTATCTCCATGACACCATTAAGATCATCCAAAGTCATCTTGGCGATAGTCTCATCTGTTGCCTGGGTTTTGAACAAGGGATAAATTCTCCTTGGTATTGAGACTGGAATCCGATGATCCGTTACGTGGACTTGTAATGCCTTGTTTCCCGAATACTTCATGGCAGGCTTCAAGGTTGATATGCGGGGGTATAGTTACATAGTACAGGGCAGAAGAAGCGCCCACGTTATGAGGTATGCCTTCTTTTCTATTCGGGAGCATGGCATATTCAAAACTCATGGAAAGTTATTTACCATCTTTTCACAGGGGAGTAAAGAAGCATTGGTCTGAATCAAAAAAGAAAAGATCATAGTATGGAATCTTTTTGGGGTACTGTATACGAAACTTCTAATCGAGACAGAGTCATTAATTCCGGCAATTCATGAATTCGCGCAGAATTATTTAACTTGACAAAATGCGGTCAAACATGAAATATTTCATAAAAAAATTACAGTATTCTTGAATAAATCAAAGAGGCAAGCAACTGCCGGAAGTAAGGAGGAGTCATGGGAGGATTTCTTAACGTTGTTTTACGGCTAAGCAATTGGATGCATGCAATTGCAGGTGCTGCGCTCACATTCATTATGCTGCTCACTGTGAGCGATGTCTTTCTGAGGCTTTTTGCGCGGCCCATTGTCGGGACTTTTGAGCTGGTAGGCCTCGGGGGTGCTGTTATCATAGGGTTCGGCATCCCTATTACATCCTGGAACAGGGGGCATATCTTTGTAGATTTCCTGGTCAACATGTTTCCAGATAGCCTTAGAGATGGATTCAACATAGTTACTAGGCTGATAAGCATGGGTCTTTTCATCCTTGTTGGCTGGAACCTCTTTGTGCTTGGTATCGACATGGTAAAATCCGGAGAAGTCTCGACAACCCTGCTTATGCCCTTTTATCCGGTAGCTTATGGCCTGGGGGTTTGCTGCTTCATACAGTGCCTGGTGCTCATTTGTGATATTGTGAAGATAGCTGGAGGTAAATATGAATGAGGTAGTGGTTGGTATCATAGGTTTATGTATTGTACTTCTTCTTTTTCTCACTGGGATTGAGCTTGCTTTTGCCATGATCCTTATCGGATTTCTGGGTTTTGGTTACCTCATATCATTCCATGCAGCGCTGAACCTGCTGGCAAAGGATGTTTTTGATGTTTTTAACTCATATAGCTTTACAGTTATTCCTTTGTTTGTCTTGATGGGCCAGATAGCCTTTAACTCCGGTATTGCGAAGAGACTCTTTGATGCTGCATATAAATTTATCGGACATGTTCCCGGTGGTCTTGCCATTGCCACGGTAGCAGGAGCGACAGCGTTCAAGTCTATCTGCGGTTCCTCACCTGCTACAGCCGCAACATTTGCAAGCGTGGCTGTGCCTGAGATGGATCGATATAGTTATGACAAGAGGCTTTCAACCGGTATTGTGGCTGTAGTGGGAACCCTCGGGGTACTCCTTCCTCCGAGTGTAACACTTATCATATTTGGCATCATTACAGACCAGTCCATTGGTCGGCTTTTTCTTGCAGGGATAGTCCCTGGATTGATCTCTGCGTTCTTTTTTGTGGTGATAATCTACGGATGGTGCAAGATGAACCCTGCCCTGGGTCCTAAAGGACCAAAATCTTCATGGGCAGTGCGCATTAAGTCTGTGCCTGAGGTGGCATGGGTCATCCTCATATTTGTTCTTGTTATAGCGGGCATATTAAAGGGATTTTTCACCCCTACAGAGGCAGGCAGTGTAGGAACATTCCTCGTCCTAATCTTGGTTTTTGCCAAGCGCGATCTCAATTTTAAAGGATACTGGAAATCTGCTTTGGAGTCGGTGAGGACAGCATGTATGGTTCTTTTTCTAATTGCCGGATCAACAGTCCTGGGCCACTTCATTGTAGTTACAAAAATTCCCATGATCGCCGCTGATTGGATTGTAAGCCTCCCCCTGCCATCATGGCTTGTCCTGGTATTTATCGCATTCATTTATCTTCTCGGCGGATCATTTATCGATGACCTTGCCTTTATGATTCTGGCAACGCCCATATTTTACCCTGCCATCCAAAAACTGGGTTATGATCCCATGTGGTTTGCCATCATGATTTGTATCACCGTCATGGCTGGGGTGGTGGTGCCACCTGTAGCAATCAATGTCTTTGTGGTGAAGAACATTACCAAAACACCCTTTAGCGTGATATACAAAGGGGTTTACCCTTTTCTGCTCTCTCTCCTTTTTGTTGCTATTTTGCTTTTCATATTCCCCGCATTGGCAACATGGCTTCCTGGGAGGCTGATGGGAGCAATGTAAGTAAATGGTGGTGCTGAACCTGAATCAGTACAAAGCAAGGAGTATGTTGATCAAGGCTGGTCTGTATCGAATTTGTTAAGGGAGCTTCCAATGCCATGCCCCTAATGTTAAAACGAACGCTGAGTCGGAATTTTCTCCGATGTAAAACGTCCAATGTCGGAATATTCCGACCAATACAGCAGTTGTTGAAAGGCTATAAAACATAATTGTCTTGTAAATATAATGTATTCCAAAATCGCATATTCCCCGGCATGGGCTGTGCAAAATGTGTGTTACCGAAGAAGAAAAGGAGGTGTTGGAGCCAAACAAGCATATTTAAATATTTTAGGCATTAATCAGGGTTTAACAGGATATTAAGGAGATGCAGATGATGGATGTGTTGTGGAAAATAATGATTGACAAAGAGGAAGAGATTGCTTATAAAGAAAAAAAACCTAGAAGGGGGTATCTAATGAAAGGACGTTTGATGGTGAAGTGTTTTCTTTTATTGTTTGTTGTTTCAATCTGTTTTGTTGCGTTCCCAGGTTTGTCTGCGGCACAACAGAAGACGATCACACTCAATTACTCCAACTTCTTCCCGGCGCCTCACAAGAACAGCCAGCTGGCTGAGGCATGGTGCAAGGAAATCGAGAAAAGAACAGATGGAAAGGTTAAAATCACGTATTTTCCTGGGGGCACCCTAACGCCGGCTGCCCAGACCTACGAAAACGTTACTAAAGGAATAGCCGATATCGGGTTTAGTGTTTTTGGCTATACTAGGGGACGTTTTCCTATGATCAGTATTATGGACAACCCACTTGGCTATAAGAGCGGTGTTCAGGCAACAAAGCTGATCAATGAATTCTACAAGAAGTTTAAACCAAAAGAGCTTGATGATGTTCATGTGCTTTATCTCCACGCTCATGGACCTGGAATCCTCCACACCAAGAAAGCCGTCAACAAGCTGGAAGATCTCAAAGGCATGAAGATAAGGGCCCAGGGAACTGTTGTTCCAATTGTTCAGGCTCTTGGAGGAGCGCCTGTTGGTACGACTATGCCCGAAACCTATGATGCACTCCGCACAGGCGTTGTAGATGGCGCCATGTCTCCTCAGGAAGCATTAGAGGGTTGGAAATGGGGAGAGATCGTTAAATTTACGACCCAGAACTTCGGCTCTGCATATACAGCGACCATGTTCGTTGTCATGAATAAGAACAAATGGAACAGCCTGCCGCCGGATATCCAGAAGATATTTAATGAGGTAAGTGCGGAATATGCAGATAAACAGGGAAAACTCTGGGATGAGATTGATAAATTAGGGTATGATTGGTCAGCAACAAAAGGCCATAAGGTTATAGCTCTTTCAAAAGAAGAGGATGCCAAATGGGCTGCAGCTGTAAAACCAATCTATGAAAAATATGCCGCAGAAGTCCAGGCAAAAGGTTTGCCAGGCAACGAAGCCCTGAAATTCTGCCTTGACTTCCTGAAAAAGTAATACAGGCCACGCTATCGTTACCAAAGGGGATGCTCCTTGGACAGCATCCCCTTTTTCTCTGGAGGCATCCCCTCTTCCATGAAAGTGAGAAAATGTTTTTCTTATCTTTTCCTACTATTCTTTTCTTAAACCGAATATAATAGTTTCATGAAAGATGCAGGAAAAACCCTGGAAAACTGTAGATTGTGCCCGAGGGCCTGCGGAGTAAACAGGATTCGGGGTAATGTTGGATATTGCGGCGTAGGGAAGGAAATACTCGTTGCTCATTTCGGCCCCCACTTTGGTGAGGAGCCCCCAATCTCTGGCACACGTGGTTCTGGAAACGTATTTTTTGTTTCCTGTAATCTTCGGTGCGTCTATTGCCAGAATTTCCAGATTAGTCACGAATGCAAAGGGAAGAGCGTCACCCTGGAAGGGCTCGTCGAAATCTTCTTTAGCCTTAAAGATATGGGCGTTCACAATATTAACCTCGTTAGCCCAACACCGTACGTGCCCTTTATCGCCGAAGCCATCGAATGTGCCAAAAGCAAAGGCATACAAATTCCCTTTGTCTATAACAGCCATGGATACGAAACAGCGGACGCCCTGAAGATGCTCGATGGACTGATCGATATCTATCTACCTGATTTTAAATACTGGAACAGTAACATAGCTGAGCAACTTTCCTTTGCCAGCAACTACCCTGAGTCAGCAAAGAAGGCTATTCTCCAAATGAAACAGCAGGTAGGAAATCTTATTGTTAAGGGGGGTATAGCTCGAAAAGGGACTCTCGTACGTCACCTTGTCCTTCCTTCCAACCTTGCAGGTTCAAATCGAATTCTTCTCTGGATAAAAGAAGAACTTGGTGTAGATACTTTTATAAGCCTCATGGCGCAATACAACCCAATGCATAAAGCGACTGAATACCCAATGCTTGCGAGAAGTATTCGGCAGGAGGAGTACGATTTTTTGCTCAATTTTCTTGAAGAAGAAGGTTTTAATAATGTTTTTATTCAAGATCTTGAGAGTGTCAAGACCTATGTGCCGGATTTTGAACTGGAAGAGCCGTTTTTAAAGCAAGAACTGAGAAGCTGATTGTAAAAGGCTATTATGGATTTGGCTTCGGCTGAAACCTATCAGCAATTCGCTAATACAAGGAGGTAAGCATGGACATTAAAACAGTAGAAATCAATGTGCCGGAAGGGCTCAACATCATTATCGGCCAGTCTCACTTTGTCAAGACAGTGGAAGATCTTTATGAGATTTTTGTAGGTTCTTCTCCAAGCCTCAAATTTGGCATTGCATTCTCAGAAGCAAGTGGCCCTTGCCTTACTCGATACGAAGGAAATGACGAAGAACTCATGAGGCTGGCTAGCGAGACATCTTTCTCCATTGGTTGTGGGCACACATTTGTTGTTTTCCTGAAAGAGGGGTTCCCGATCAATGTATTGAATGCCATAAAGGTATGTCAGGAGGTTTGCCATGTTATCTGCGCAACAGCCAATCCCCTCCAGCTTATCGTAGCAGAGTCAGAACAGGGGGGCGGAATACTCGGTGTCATTGACGGTTTTCGGCCCAAGGCAATTGAAAAAGAAGAAGACAAAAAGGCCCGCAAGGAACTTCTTCGCAAATTCCGGTACAAACTCTGAAAAGGAGAGGTTTGCCAGAAAATGACGCCCTTCAGGTCAGACTGTACTGAGAGGTTTTGAGTTCACTGTTGAGTGTTGAGTGCTAACAGCTTACCCCTTGTCAAACAGAGCTTTTCGTGTTGATTATTCAATGGTTGTATGGTAATGTTCATCAGTGAAACGTGCCCTGGCATATATTGTTCATGAGGCCATAATTGGCATAGTCTCTCCTGCAAGTTTTCTGTGAACACAGTGAAAATTTACTTTTCTTATATAGAAGAGGAATATAGAACAAAAGATAGAGGAAAAAAGAATCAAAGATCATTTGTATTCTGAAAAAAAGCAGATGATAGGCGTTGGAATTATAGGTTTGGGCACTGTCGGCATCGGCACATATAAAATTCTCGAACAGTATCATTCCCTTATAAAAGACAAATCAGGACAAGATATCAGGGTAGTTAAGTGTGCTGACATCGACACAAAACGGCCCCGAGATATATCCCTGAAGCAGGGAATAATGACTGCGGAAGCCAGGGAAGTTATTGAGTGTAAGGATGTTGATATTGTTGTTGAGCTGATAGGTGGAATAGAGCCTGCCAATGAGTATATCCGCATGGCTATCCAAAACAAGAAATGGGTAGTTACAGCAAACAAAGCCCTTCTCGCTGAAAAGGGAGATGAGTTATTCACATTAGCGGCAAAACAGAACGTTGAAATAGGTTTTGAAGCATCTGTGTGTGGTGGAATACCATTAATAAAGGCGATACGTGATGGCCTGGTGGGAAATCGTATCAACTACATCCTGGGGATTCTGAACGGAACGAGTAATTATATTTTGACGAAAATGACCCTCGAGGGAATGTCCTTTGAAAAAGCCCTTGAAGAGGCCCAGCGACTTGGATTTGCTGAAGCTGACCCAACCTTTGATGTGGAAGGAATCGACGCAGCCCATAAACTCTGTATTCTTATACGGTTGGCCTTTCAATGCCACGTAAAGATGAGAGATGTTGTAACTGGCGGGATAACAAAAATAGATCCTATCGATATAGAGTTTGCAAGGGAATTTGGGTACAGAATCAAGTTGTTGGCAGTTGCAAAAGAAGAGAATGAGAAGATTGAGGCCAGGGTAGAGCCTGCCATGATTCCTGTTGTGCACCCCATGAGTAATGTGGATGGCGTCTATAATGCAGTGTACATTGTGGGAGACAAGACAGGGCCGACGCTCTATTATGGAAAAGGGGCTGGGAGCGAACCAACCGGGAGTGCAGTGGTTAGTGATATTGTCGATATGGCTTATAGAATGAGAGGCGGTTCACCGTTACCAAAAATCCCTTCAGTGTCAAAGGCGAAAAAAATGAGGAGCGGAGAAAAATCTTTCGTCCCGTATTACATGAGATTTACTGCAAAAGATAGACCCGGTGTTTTGTCAAAGGTCTCCGGTGTCTTGGCTGAATATAATATCAGCATATCCTCTGTAATTCAGAAAGGCCGCAAAGAAAACGGCTATGTGCCCATTGTAATACTCACTCATGAAGCTACGGAGCAAAACCTGAAAAATGCAAAGGCAGCAATAGACCGTCTGGCTGTTATTAAAGGCGAGAGTGTTTCTATACGGATAGAAGAGGGAAGACTGTGAAAAAACAGTTCGGAATTCAGGGTTCAGAGTTTGGAGTTAATGGAAAGTTCACCAGTTGTGAAATGCAAGTAAGAGAATTTCCCTGGATTTACGAAAAACTCAAAGCTCAAAACTCAAACCAGCAGTGTCTGAAAGGTGCTGCACCATGAAATACATCGTTATTATCGGTGACGGGATGGCAGACTGGCCCATTGAGAGACTCGATGGTAAGACGCCGCTCATGGCAGCCCATAAACCGTATATGGATATGATGGCCCAGGATGGTTACTGCGGAAAAGTTCTCACTATACCGGATGGTTATCCGTCAGGAAGTGACGTTGCGTGCATGTCCTTATTCGGCTACAACCCCGCTAAATACTATACCGGCAGAGCACCTATTGAGGCAAGCGGTATGGGCATACACCTTGATAAAAACGACGTAGCCTTCCGCTGCAACCTAGTTTACCTTGCTATACATCCTGATAAGACCTTCATGGGTGATTACAGTAGTGGCCATATCACAACAGAAGAAGCAAACATACTGATTCAAGACCTTAACAAAGAACTTGGTAGCAAAGAGTTTATTTTTTTTCCAGGAGTAAGCTATCGTCATGTGATGCTCTGGAAAGACGGTATGTGGGAAATGGAAACAACTCCTCCTCATGATATAACCGGAAAAGAGATACTTGATTACCTCCCCAAAGGTAAAGGCGCTGACAGGCTCATCTCTTTGATGATTGACTCCCGGAGAATCCTTGAAGGCCATTCGTTAAACAGAAAAAGAGAAAAAGCTTCCAGGTATCCTGCCAATAGCATATGGCTTTGGGGGCAGGGGAAAAAAGCCCAATTTCCTTTGTTTAAAGACAATCATGGCCTCACAGGTGCAACTGTCACGGCCGTAGACCTTGTCAAGGGTATCAGCAGGCTTGCTGGATTTGATACTCCCAGAGTCGAGGGGGCAACCGGATATCTTGACACTAATTACCGAGGTAAGGCAAATAAAGCAATTGAACTTTTAAGTGACCATGATATCGTATATATCCATATCGAAGCACCTGATGAAGCTTCACACGAAGGAAATATTGACGAAAAAATTAAGGCTATCGAGAATATCGACAGGGAAGTAGTGGGCCCAATTTTCGAGAGCGTTGGCGATTTTGTAAAGTTTCTTATTGTTACTGACCATGCAACCCCTATTGCTATGAAAACCCACCATGCCACCCCTGTTCCCTTTACCATATTCCAGAAACATAACAGGATAGGTGGATGCCCATCGGGGTATGATGAACGGGCAGGCGAGCGATTGTTTGACGGAGAAGCATTGATCAAGTTTTTTATCACAGGCCACTGAATATGAGACAAAAATTCATATTCGTTACGGGTGGGGTTGTTTCTTCCTTGGGAAAGGGGCTCGCTTCAGCCTCTATAGGGGCCTTGCTCGAATCAAGAGGTCTCACGGTAGCCATAAAAAAGCTTGATCCATACATCAACGTTGATCCCGGCACCATGAACCCATTCCAGCATGGTGAGGTGTATGTCACTGATGATGGCACGGAGACTGATCTTGATCTTGGCCATTATGAGAGGTTCACAAATTCTGTAGGATCAAAGAAAAGCAATTTTACAACCGGCCAGGTCTATGATGCAGTTATTATGCGGGAAAGAAAAGGGGGTTACTTGGGTGGGACCGTACAGGTCATCCCGCATATCACCAACGAGATAAAAAAACGAATTCTTGATGTTAATGACGGAGCTGACGTTGCCATTGTAGAAATCGGAGGAACAGTGGGCGACATTGAAAGCCTTCCTTTTCTTGAAGCAATACGTCAGCTGCGGAACGATCTTGGAAAGGAGAATTCGTTATTTATTCATCTCACTCTTGTTCCGTTTATCAAAAGTGCAGATGAGATGAAGACGAAACCTACGCAGCATAGCGTGAAGGAACTTAGAGGAATAGGTATACAGCCAGATATCTTGTTGTGCAGGACAGACAGACTTCTATCCCAGGATTTGAAAGATAAGATCGCCCTTTTCTGTAATGTTGATAAGGATGCAGTCATTACCGGGAAAGACGTGGATGTAATCTATGAATGCCCCATCCTCTTCCACCGGGAAGGCCTCGACGAGAAGATCACCCAGCTCCTGAATATTTGGGCAAAGAAACCTGACCTTTCCAAGTGGGAGGCAGTAGTCGATACCATCAGGAACCCTGAGAAGTATGTTGATATTGCTATAGTAGGCAAGTACGTTAAGCTTCAGGACTCCTATAAAAGTCTCCATGAAGCACTCGTCCACGGCGGAATTGCCAATAATGCAAGAGTGAATATTCATTATGTAGACTCTGAAGACCTGGAGAAAGGCGGAGACCTTACAATACAGTTCCAGGGAGTCCATGGCATTCTTGTGCCGGGAGGTTTTGGTGATAGAGGGATTGAAGGCAAAATGAAGGCTATACAGTATGCTAGAGAGAACAAGGTTCCATATCTTGGTCTGTGTCTCGGTATGCAGCTTGCTGTTATTGAGATCGGTAGAAATCTGGCAGGGCTCAAGGGCGCCCACAGCACAGAATTTGATATGGCTACAAGTAGCCCGCTAATCTTCCTTATCGACGAATGGGTTAATCAGAAGAACAAGGTGCAGAAGAGAGACAGATTTTCAGACAAAGGAGCCACCATGAGGCTTGGTGCATATCCATGCAAGCTAAAAGCAGGCAGCCTGGCATTTAAAGCCTACAATGAGAAGTTGATCTACGAGCGACATCGCCATCGGTACGAGTTCAACATGGCATTTCGAAAAAAACTTGAAGCATGTGGAATGAACGTGACAGGGATATCACCGGATGGACAGTTTGCCGAGATCATCGAGGTTAAGAACCACCCCTGGTTTTTAGCATGCCAATTTCACCCTGAATTCAGATCAAAACCTTTCAGCCCCCATCCACTATTCAGGGATTTTATCAAAGCCTCACTCAAAGGCAAGCAAGAAAGACAGCGATGCAGAAAGAAGTAAAAGTCGGCGCTGTAACAGTCGGCGCAAAACCGTTTGTGTTTATTGGAGGTCCCTGTGTTATTGAGGGATCGGACATTACTCTGAGAATTGCTGAAAGGCTAAAAGATATAACGAGCAGACTCGCCGTTCCCTTTATCTTTAAATCTTCTTATGATAAAGCAAATAGAACCTCCATAAACAGCTTCAGAGGCCCGGGCATAGATGAGGGCCTTAAAATTCTTGAAGCGGTGAAGAATAACTTTCAAGTTCCAATCCTTACTGATGTTCACTCTGTGGAGGAAGCGAAAACGGCGGCAACCGTGGTTGATGTTTTACAGGTGCCTGCCCTGTTGTCACGGCAAACAGACCTCCTTGTGGCGTGTGGTAGAACAGGTAAGCCAGTAAATATCAAGAAGGGCCAGTTCCTTGCTCCTCACGATATACAGCACGCCATCAATAAAGTGGAGTCGACAGGAAATTTTAAAATCATGGTTACCGAACGGGGTACGTATTTCGGATATAATAATCTGGTGAACGATTTCAGAGCCATACCAATTATGAAAAGATTCAGCTACCCTATAATATTCGATGCTACTCATAGTGTGCAGAAACCTGGCGGTATGGTCACTGTTTCGGGCGGAGAACGGGAATTTGTCTTTCCTCTTGCGAAAGCGGCAATAGCCGTGGGCGTTGACGCCATCTTCATGGAAGTCCACTTTGACCCATCGAAAGCATTATGCGATGGAGCTAATTCAGTCTGTCTTGACGATCTGCCTCTCATGCTTGAGACGCTAAAAAGAATTGAGGCGGCATTATGAGCCGATTCATTGATATTGGAAAAGAAGTCCTGAGGAAGGAAGCAGAAGCCATCCTCAGCGTCATGTCGTGTCTCAACGTGGACTTTGAAAGGGCTGTAGACGCTATAGCCCAATGCAGGGGCAGGGTTATTATGATGGGTATTGGTAAATCAGGACTTATCTGCAAAAAAATAGCCTCTACACTTTCAAGCGTTGGAGTCCCTGCTATTTTTGTGCATCCTACAGATTCTATTCATGGTGATCTGGGGATCCTTCAAAGTGGCGATGTTGTGATTGTGGCGAGTAACAGCGGTGAAACGGAAGAACTTATCAAGGTGCTTCCCTGGATACGGAGAATGAATATTATCATGGTGGTTATTACAGGTGATCCAGAGTCCACTATTGCAAAATATGGTGATATTGTTATCAGTGTGAAGGTTGATGAAGCGTGCCCGCATAATGTTGTCCCCACGTCGAGCACCACTGCAACCCTTGCCCTCGGTGATGCCCTTGCTATTGCTCTCATGGATAAGAGAAATTTTAGTATAGAAAACTTTGCCTCCCTTCATCCTGGTGGGACCCTAGGGAGAAAATTAGTTTTAACAGTAGAAGAACTCATGCACACCGGCGATCAACTGCCCAGAGTCTTTCAAGATGCCCCCATGAAGGATGTAATATTCGAGATCAGCTCAAAACGGCTCGGAGTCGCTGCAGTGATGAACCGCGATGGAGAAATTGTAGGAGTCGTAACTGATGGCGATTTGCGCAGGGCCATTGAGCGATTTAATGATGTATTGTCAAAAAATGCGTCTGATGTGATGACGAAAAACCCCAAAGCGATCAAAAAGGATGCCCTTGCTACATATGCCCTGAAAAAAATGGAAGAATTTTCAATAACCTCTCTTTTTGTTGTTGAAAAAGTGGGAGAAAGACGGCCTGTAGGGATCATCCACATCCATGACCTTTTAAAGGCAAAGATTGCGTGAGCACGGAGCAGTAAGTAGGTCGTTTGAATAGTTTTAACCGTTTCGGTTGTTGAAGCAGGTGAAACAACGGCACGGAAGAGGTAACTCAAGTCCCAGAAAATGAACAGCAGGACAGCGATTCTTTATATTGCATCCGGATTTGTGGCAGCCAGCATTATCTTTGCAGGATATCTTTTTTTTAAGAAGCCTGAGAAAATTGCCCCACCTTCCATAGAAGAGGCTAAATCCGTCATCGTCTTTAAAGACGTGAAATACTCTGGAGAAAAAAAGGGTGTAATTGAATGGGAGATTCGGGGAAAATCAGGCAAGAAGCATGTTGATAAACCGGTTGTGGAGATGGAGGAGATAGACGGTGAGTATAAGCCAAAGTCTGATTTGTTTGTTCGTTTTAAGGGTAGCAAAGGAGTCATGGATACAGAGCAAGAAACAGGCACAGTTGAAGATGTCCGCATAATCCATAACAACGATTATGCGCTGACGACAAAATATCTCAACTTCGATTTCAAGAAAGGCTTAGCCGTTACAGATGCGCCGGTGAAAATTGAAGGAAGTCGATTAACATTGATGGGGATAGGGTTGTTGTCCAATGCAAAGGAAGAAACCATTAAACTTATGAAAAATGTTACAGGTTTTATTGAGGCAAAAAATGGAAAATATAGGTTTTCTGCTGACTCCTTTATGTATTCCATGAGGGACAACAGATATCTCCTCGATGGAAATGCCTTGATGAGCGGACAAGACCTGAGGGTGACATGTGATCGGCTTTATATATACACTGATGGCGAAGAGATTGAGAAGGTAGATGCAAGGGGCAAGGTGCGCATGTACGCAAAAGGAAGTATTGCTAAAAACGAACAGTCGGTATATCATTTTAAAGGTGGCAAGGTTGGACCGACTGCCTCATCGCTGGGAGAAAAAACCATAGCGGCACAGCAGGCAAAACCAATCCCAAAAAACCGGCTGGTGGAAAAGCATTGGCAGGACAATAAAAAAAAGAAACAGGAATAATAGTGAACGGCACCTCTAAACTCGTTGCACAGACCCTTTCTAAATCTTATAGTGCAAGAAAGGTTGTCGATAATATCACTATGGGCCTTAATGTTGGTGAGATCGTCGGGCTTTTCGGGCCAAACGGAGCCGGTAAAACAACCACGTTCTATATGATCATAGGGTTTATCAAACCAAATGGGGGAAAAATCCTTCTGGACGATGAAGACATCACAACCCTGCCCATGTTCCTTAGAGCAAGAAAGGGTATTACCTACCTTCCACAGGAACCTTCTGTATTCAAGAAAATGACTGTTGCAGACAACCTTATGTCAATTCTTGAATTTCATCATGTGGAAAGGGAGATGATGGGCCACAGAGTGTTGGAGCTTCTCGAATCATTCAAGCTCGAGCATTTATCAAATAACTATGCTGACTCACTATCTGGCGGCGAGAGAAGAAGGCTTGAAATAGCAAGAGCGCTTATGACGGCGCCACGGTTTATGCTGCTCGATGAACCTTTTTCTGGAATTGACCCCATATCTGTTTCAGATTTGAAAAAAATAATTTCTGGCTTGAGGAAAAAGGGTATAGGTATTCTTTTATCGGACCACAACGTCAGAGATTCTTTACCCATATGTGATAGAGCATACGTAGTAAACAACGGAAAAGTACTGTTAGAAGGGACCCCAGAGGCAGTGGCAAATGATAAAATAGTGAGAGAGGTATACTTAGGAGAGGAATTTTATATCGATGTTGGAGCTTAAACAAACTCAAAAACTGTCGCCTGTGTTAACACAACAACTTCAACAGGCAATTAAACTTCTCCAGTTGTCAAGACTGGAACTTGTCGAGGCCATTGAGCTTGAGGTCCAGGAGAATCCCATTTTAGAGCTCATAGACAAAGAACCCAAGGAAGATTCTCAGGAGGAGGTCACACGAGAAGAGACAGTAAATGAAAAGGATGATGTTACAGAATGGCTTGAGCGCTATTCACCATCGGAAGAATACGCTTACCACGAAGAACGGGAGCGGCCTGACTATGAAAATATGGTGAGAAAAACACACAATCTGAGAGATCATTTGCGGTTGCAGGCCGGTCTTGCAGAGCTCAACCATAATGAACGTGTTATTGCTGAATGGATTATTGAAAATATTGATGATAATGGCTATCTGGCATATCCTCTTTCTGAAATTTCCGGTACATCGGGCTATTCAGAAGAGATTCTTGAACAGGTTCTGAAAAAAATCCAAAAACTTGATCCTCCGGGGGTGGGAGCAAGAGATCTAAGAGAATGCATCCTGATACAGTATGAGGCACGAGGCGAAAAAGACCCTATATTTGAAGACATTATACGGTCCTTCTTTGACCTTTTTCAAAAAACAAACCTCAAAGAGCTTGTTAAGCGTACAGGTTATCCAGTAGAGAAGATCAAAGATGTTTTTGAAAAAGTAAAGGGATATGACCCCAAGCCAGGTAGAAACTTCGCAGATGAATATATCACATACGTTGTTCCTGATGTCTTTGTTGTAAAGACCGAGGATGGTTTGGAAATTTTTCTGAATGATGATGAGATACCAGACCTCAGGATGAACAGGTACTATGTGGATCTCTATTTAAATAAAGGAACAAATTCAACGACAAAAAACTACATTAAAAAGAAGATCACTCAGGCCGAGTGGTTTATTAAAAGCATTCAGCAGCGCCAAAAGACTTTGTATTCGGTCGCAAAAAGCATAGTTACATTTCAAGAAGAGTTTTTTGAGAAAGGCCTTCGATTTTTGAAACCCCTTATCCTGAAGGATGTGGCACAGGATATCAATGTGCATGAATCTACGGTAAGCAGAATTACAACCAACAAATACATGAGTACACCCCATGGCATTTTTGAGTTGAAATTCTTCTTTCCAACTGGCATCAACAAAGAGGAAGGCAGACCACTCTCCACCAATGTTGTCATGGATCTGATATGTGAAATGGTAAAAGAGGAGGATAAAAAGAACCCCCTTACTGACGATGAGATCGTCTCACTACTGAAAGGGCGTCATAGTATTAAAATTGCTCGCAGGACTGTGGCAAAATACAGAGATGCACTCAACATAAGCTCATCCAGAGAGCGAGGGCTTCTCGACTGAGATTTGTTGCAAAATGTTGTTATGTACATTTATGGCTAGTTGAGTATAATAACAGAATGGTTTCAATGAATTGGATTGACATGGTAGTTTATATCTGCTAACTTTGTACATGGGGTTGGGTATCTTCCAACCTTATTTTTATCCTTGGAGGAATTATGGGAACCACTATTAGCTTCAGACATATTGAACCGGATGATGATATTCGGATGTACGTTGAAGAAAAGATGGCAAGGCTTCACAAATATGTCGAAACTCCGCTCGATGTGCATGTGGTTCTGTCGCTTGAAAAAAAATACCGGAAGAGGGTTGATGTGACATTTACCTTAAATGGTACTGTGATTAACGCCCACGAAGTCATGGATGATATGCGGGCCGCTGTTGACAAAATCATCGATAAGCTTGAACGGAGACTTACCCGCCACAGGGATAAACTGAGAAAACATCGGGAAGTGAAGCCGAAGTATGCCAGTTCTTTCCAGGAGGAGGGAAGCGCAAAGACAATCATTACCAGGACGATAGATGCGAAGCCCATGGATCCTGAGGAAGCAATCATGCAGCTTGAGGCATCAGATAATAGTTTCATGATTTTTAGAGACCGAGAAAAAGGAAATATCTGCATAGTATACAAAAGAAAAGACGGCAATTTCAGCCTAATTGAAACAACAGGCAAAAATGCATGACCATAGAAGAAGTACTGCACGAATCATGTGTAATAGCTGATCTTCAAGGAGAAGCGAAGAAAGACGTCCTGATAGAGCTTGTCAGTGCCTTGAAAAAGGCAAACCTCATAAAGAACGAGCAAGAGGTTGTGAACGTGATCTTTGAGAGGGAAAAGCTCGGCAGCACAGGTATCGGAGATGGTGTTGCCATTCCCCATGGCAAGCTTAAAAGTATAGGGAAAATCATTTGTGCCTTTGGGCGTTCGATCAAGGGAGTTGATTTTGATTCCATAGATCAGAAACCGGCCCACATCTTTTTTTTGCTCCTCGCTCCAGAGAACTCAGCAAGTTTACATCTGAAAATGCTTTCACGAATATCTAAGCTTCTTCGCGACCCATCTTTCAGAAAACGACTAATGGAACTTGATAATGCACATGACATTTACAGGAGTGTTGTTGAAGAGGACCGTCGAATTTAATGCCCGAATCGCTGTCGCACGATACAACGCCCTGCTTCCCATCTGGTGCTCTATATCTTTATGAAGGGTATAACGGTTCAAGAACTCATAAACGACATTGTATATGGACTGGAGTTAGAAGCCATAGCAGGCTTTAAAGGCCTATCACGAAAAATCTATAACCCAAGGATTCAGAAATTAGGTCTCGTCATAACTGGCCATATGGTTTATCTCCATCCTCACAGAGTTCAGATTTTTGGTAACTCTGAGATCACTTACCTCAACTCACTTCCGGAAGAGGAGAAGAAACATATTGTTAGCGTTCTCTGCACCCATGATGTTGTTTGTTTTGTTGTGACAAGAAACCTTTTGGTTCCAGAACCCCTCATTGCCGAAGCTGAAGATAAGGGGGTCCCACTCTTGCGTAGCAAACTTGTCACCTCTGTTTTTATCGAACGGGTAACAAGACTGCTCGAAGAGAAACTGGCGCCATCCACAACAGTTCATGGCGTGTTGATGGATATTATGGGAGTAGGTGTGCTGATCGTGGGAAGGCCGGGTATCGGGAAAAGCGAGAGTGCCCTTGAGTTAATTACCAGGGGTCACCGCCTTGTTGTTGATGATGTTGTAAATATAAAAAAGAAAGGTGCTGTTGATCTTATTGGCGAAGCTCCGGTGATGATCAAGAATCTTTTGGAAATCAGGGGAATCGGAATCGTGGACATCGCCCATCTCTTTGGTGTTTCTGCAGTTCGGGATACAAAGAAAGTGAATCTTGTAGTAGAGCTTGTAGATTGGAATGAGAAGATGGAGTATGAGCGTGTAGGCCTGAAAGAGGAACGGTACCGTATTCTTGGTATTGATTTGCCTTTAGTAAAGATTCCTCTAAGCTCCGGAAGGAATACAGCGGCTATTATTGAACTTGCGAGCAGGAACCATGTCCTTAAGCAGCAGGGCATTTTTACTGCTGCTGAACTGGAGGATAAGATCCTCAAGTCAATGGAGGGCAAATTCAAACCATGAAGACGGTTATTTTGAGCGGCATCTCCGGTTCAGGAAAAACAACCTTTTTGCGAGCACTCGAAGATGCTGGTTTTTTCTGTGTAGATAATTTTCCACTGGTACTTTTGGAGAAATTTCCTGAATTACTTCAACTGACAGGGAATAAAATCTCTAAATGCGCCCTTGTGGTCGATATACGGGAGAAGGATTTCTTTGAAGATTGGAAGCATCTGCTGATTGATGCAAAGGTAAAGCATGGTGTGGAAATTATTTTTCTTGAAAGCTCAGATGAGTCTGTCATAAAACGATTCAAGGAAACGAGGCGCAGCCACCCAATACTGGGGGCAACAAACGTCAGGGATGCCCTTAAGGAAGAAAGGCGGCTGTTAGGTTGGATCAAAGAAATAGCCGATAACATAATCGATACTTCTCACCTTACCCTTCATGAGCTGAGGCGATTTGTTCTGAATACATATGGTGAATCGGATTTGAAAATGAGAATTAACCTGATGTCGTTCGGTTCTGCCTACGGCCTTCCTATGGAGGCAGACATGGTCCTTGATGTAAGGTTTCTTCCGAATCCATATTTTGTCGATGAGTTGAGGGAAAAAACCGGGTTATCTCATGAGGTTAAAGAATTTATTCGCTCTCAAGTAGAGTATACTGAGTATTTTGACATGCTCAGTAAGTTTGTCCTTTATCTGATCCCCCTTTATGAAAAGGAAGGGAAGAGTTATCTGACAATAAGTATTGGATGCACAGGAGGCAAACACCGGTCAGTTATGGTTGTTGACTCCCTCGCGGAACACCTTAGAGAGAACGGATATAATGTATCGACAATGCACAGGGATGTCGATCGATGATGGAGGTCCTATGATTGGAATCATGGTGGTTGCACATTTTAACCTTGCTCAGGAGATGGCTGCTGCTGTTGAGCTGATCGTGGGGAAGCAGGAACAGTTTGAAGCTGTAGGCATTTTTCCGGAAGAAGATATTGAAAAGATCAGGGGTAAGATTATTCAGGCGCTCAAAATGGTGGACTCGGGTGATGGAGTGTTGATTCTGACAGACATGTTTGGCGGAACCCCCTCAAATATTAGCCTCTCCTTCCTTGAAGAGGGTAAAATAGAACTTGTATCAGGCGTTAACCTCCCAATGTTGATAAAGCTGGCTTCCTATCGGGAGGGAAAGACGCTCGATGAACTTGCCCGGTTCATCACAGATTATGGACAAAAAAATATCTATCTTGCTCAAGATGTGTTGAAGACAAGAAAAAAGGATTAACAGGTCATGGTGGAGGGAATTTTCACCATTCGGAACAGATTAGGCCTCCATGCGAGACCAGCAGCAATTTTTGTTAAAACAGCATCTGGGTTTGAGTCCAAGGTATGGATGGAAAAAGATGGTATGCGAGTAAATGCGAAAAGTATCATGGGCCTTCTTACCCTTGCCTGCCCCTTGGGAAGCAAGATAATCCTTCAGGTTGAGGGGGCGGATGAGAACCAGGCATTCCAGGAGCTTGGAAAATTGATCGAAGCAGGGTTTCAGGAAGAATGAGAGAAGAAGGAGCCTTTACTGACAAAACACTAAAAGGCATTGGCGTATCTTCGGGCATTACATCGGGAAGGGTCTACCTTCTTGAACGGGGAAGGGTGGCTTTTGTCAAACGAAAAATCAGAGAAGAAACCATCGACAAAGAAGTTGTTAAATTCAAGTATGCTATTAATAGCGCCATTGATGAGTTAAACGCAATCAAAATCGCTGTTACTGATGACGAGATTAGAAAGCATGCCTTTATCATCGATGCCCATATGCTCATTTTGCAGGACACTCTCTTTCACGACGAGGTGATAGACACCATACGTGCAGAGAAGATAAATGCCGAATGGGCCCTTGACATCGTGGTTTCCAGATTCCTTTCAGGCTTCGAGAAGGTAGATGATCCATATCTACGAGAAAGGGGCCAGGATATTAAATTCATATACAACAGGCTTATTCGGATCATGATCAAAGGGAAGGAATCTGCTATAGAAATGCAGGGGATAAGGGGTAAAGTCATTATTGTTGCCCACGATCTTTCGCCGGCAGACACCATCCAGCTCAATCTTAATAGAATATCTGGATTTACCACAGACGTAGGTGGCAGAACATCCCACACCTCGATTGTTGCAAGGGCCCTCGAAATTCCGGCAGTTGTAGGGGCAGGCAACATAACCAGCCTGGTGAAAAATAATGACAACATTATCATTGATGGGGATAACGGGATTGTCATTATTAATCCATCAAGAAAAGTCCAGAAAGATTATATCGTAAAGCAGCTGCACCTTAAGGCTCAAAAGAAAGAATTTCTGAAGATTGCGAGGCTCAGGGCGGAAACGCGAGACGGTTTCCGGCTCAAGGTAGGCGCAAATATTGAACTTCTTGCTGAGATGGATCTTATAAAGCGCTATGGTGCTGTAGGCATCGGATTGTATCGGACAGAATACCTCTATCTTTCGAGGAAAACGCTTCCAACAGAAACAGACCATTACCATGTTTATCGTAAACTCGCTGAAAATAAATCCCTTCAATATGTAACAGTGAGGACCCTCGACATTGGCGGAGACAAGTTCGCATCCCAGATTGAAGTGCCGAGAGAAATCAACCCTGCCATGGGGTTGCGGGCAATCCGGTTGTGCGTTCGGGAGATAGGCCTTTTCAAGGCCCAGCTCATGGGTATACTTAGGGCAAGCGCATACGGTCCTTTGCGAATCCTTATCCCTATGATTTCAGGTATAGACGAGGTCAGAAAGGCCAAGGAAATAGTTGATGAATGTAAGGAAGAGTTACGGCACAATAAAATCGAATTCAATAATAACATTAAGGTTGGTGTTATGATCGAGGTGCCCTCTGCGTGTATGATAAGTGATATTCTGGCAAAAGAGGTTGATTTTTTTAGTATTGGAACCAATGATTTGATACAATATTCCCTGGCAATAGACAGAATAAATGAATATGTTTCTTATCTTTACGAGCCCTTACACCCTGCAGTATTAAGGCTTATAAAACAGACTGTTGACAATGCACACGCCAACAAGATCGAAGTGGGGTTGTGCGGTGAAATGGCCGGAGAGCCATTATACGCTCCTATACTCATTGGTATGGGAATAGATGAATTGAGCATGAATGCATATGCCATACCGCGAGTAAAGAAAGTAATCAGAGGCATTAGCCAGGATTATTGTAAAGAATTATTAAATGAGTTAATGATTAAGAACTCCGCAAAAGAAGGCGAATATATATTGAAAAAAGAGATGGGAAGACTCTTCCCCAATGATTTCAGTCAAGAGCACGATGAATAAGACAGCTCACAGCGATCAGCTCCCAGCAGATAACACATCGTATGAGGCAGGTGGGCTTTGCTGAAATCCAAGAGCCAAATCTTACAACTCATATGAAGGAGGTACAATAATGGGAATGACCAAATTTCTTTTTACATCCGAATCTGTGGCAGAGGGACATCCGGACAAAGTTGCAGATCAGATATCTGATGCAGTGCTCGATGCCCTGATTGCACAAGACAAAAGATCACGGGTGGCGTGCGAAACATATGTAACTACAGGCCTTGCTTTTGTCGGTGGCGAAATAACCACCAGTGCTTATGCAAACATTCCTGAGATTGTCCGGAACACCGTAAAGGAGATCGGATATAATGACTCGGCAATGGGTTTTGATTGGGAAACGTGTGCTGTTCTTACATCTATTGATGAGCAATCCCCCGATATTTCAATGGGTGTAACAGAAACGAACAGCCATGAACAGGGTGCGGGAGACCAGGGGCTCATGGTCGGTTACGCGTGTGATGAGACGCCCGAGTTAATGCCCATGCCAATCATGTTTGCCCATAAATTGGTTAAACGTCTGGCTGATGTGAGGAAAAACGAAACCCTCAAATTCCTGAGACCCGATGGTAAGAGCCAGGTAACAATAGAATATATTGATAGTATGCCCGTGAGGGTTGATGCAGTCGTTATTGCTGCCCAACATAATCCAGATGTGACCAATGAGACTATCCGTGAAGGTGTTATTGAGGAAGTCATCAAAAAGATCATACCTGCGGAGATGATGGACGAAAAAACACGATTTTTTGTCAACTCCACAGGAAGGTTTGTTGTAGGTGGTCCCAAAGGTGATTGCGGCATGACAGGCCGAAAAATTATTGTTGATACATATGGCGGCATGGCCAGCCATGGAGGCGGTGCTTTTTCAGGCAAAGACCCGTCCAAGGTTGATAGAAGCGGTTCCTATATGGCGCGCTATGTTGCCAAGAACCTTGTGGCTGCCGGACTGGCCCGGAGGCTTGAAATTCAGATTGCCTATACTATTGGTGTTGCCCGGCCTGTTTCTACAATGATCAATGCCTTCGGCACATCAAAGATACCACCAGACAGGATCGCACATATCGTTAATGAACTGTTTGATCTGCGACCAAGACCAATCATAGAAAAGCTTGACCTCCTCAACCCCATTTATAAACAAACAGCTGTAGGCGGTCATTTTGGAAGAAACGAACCCGGATTTACCTGGGAAAAACTCGACATGGTGGATGCAATACGAAAGATGGCAGGAATTTAACTTCAGCTGTTAACAGTCAGCTTTCAGTTAAAGCATAAAAGAACCACGCTTTTTGTTGACGGTTGAATAGCAACCGCTGGAGTGTATTAGTCAAAAAATCTTATATTAACGATGAGCTATCAGCCAGTAGCTGTAAGCTGCCACGGAGGAATAAAATGGATTATGATGTGAAGGACATAAAACTTGCAGACCAGGGATTGGAAAAGATTGAATGGGCAGAGCGGCGAATGCCTGTTTTGCGCAAGATAAGAGAGCGGTTTGCCAAGGAAAAACCGCTCAAGGGGGTTAAAATCGCTTGTTGTCTCCATGTGACCACTGAGACGGCGAACCTCGGAAGAACGCTAAAAGAGGGTGGTGCAGAGGTGGCAATCTGTGCGTCTAATCCGTTGAGTACCCAGGATGATGTTGCAGCTGCTATTGTGAAATATTTTGGGATTCCAACATATTCCATTAAAGGCGAGAACGAGGATCAGTATTACAGCCATATCCTGAAGGCTCTTGCTTTTATGCCCAATATTACCATGGATGACGGCGCTGACCTCGTAGGTTCTCTCCACATGATAGCCTTGAAGAGATATGAAGCGCTTCATCCGAAGATTCTGAAGTGGGTAAAAATGCTGGGAGAGAAGAAAACAAAAGATTTTATTAACAAAGTTGTTGGCGGTACAGAAGAAACAACTACCGGTGTAATTCGGCTGAAAAGTATGGAAAAGGAGGGAGTGCTCTGTTTTCCCATAGTTGCGGTGAACGATGCGTATACAAAACACATGTTTGATAACAGATACGGCACGGGTCAGTCCACGATTGATGGTATTCTTCGGGCAACCAATCTACTCTTTGCTGGGGCAAACTTTGTCGTAGCCGGCTACGGGTGGTGCGGCAAAGGCATTGCCATGCGGGCACGGGGGCTGTCAGCACATGTGATCGTAACCGAAGTCGATCCACTGCGGGCTCTCGAGGCGCGCATGGATGGGTTTAATGTTATGGATATGAAACGTGCAGCCAAAATCGGTGATATCTTCATCTCTGCCACAGGCGACATCAATGTTATCCGTGGTGAGCATTTCAAGCTCATGAAAGACGGAGCCATCGTGGGTAATGCTGGACACTTCAATGTTGAGATAGACATAAAATCCCTTGAGACTATGAAAAGAAAGAAGCGGAAAATAAGAGGGCAGATGGATGAATACACCATGGCTGATGGCAGGGAAATATACCTTCTTGGTGAGGGCAGACTGGTAAACCTGGCGAGCGCCGAAGGCCATCCTTCGGAAGTTATGGACATGAGCTTTGCAAACCAGGCACTATGCTCCGAATACATGTGGAAAAATGGGAGGAAGCTTCAGAAAATGGTCTACAGCGTCCCCAAAGAAATTGATGAGAATGTCTCTTTCCTAAAGCTCCAGTGTCTTGGTATCAAGATAGACAAGTTGACTGCAGAACAGAAGAAATACCTGGCTTCCTGGGAGATGGGAACATGATCAAACTTCTCGTTGTTGGCACGGTTGCATACGATTCCATCCAAACTCCTTTTGGAAAGGTGGAGAATGTTCTTGGAGGTTCGGCTCTCCACTTCACCAATTCAGCCAGTTTTTTTACTGATGTGGGCGTTGTGGCAACAGTGGGCAGAGACTTTGACCTCAGCGCAATTAATTTTTTGAAAGATCGCCATGTCAATCTGAGTGGAATAAAGATCGATGACGGTAAGACATTCCGCTGGGAAGGAAAATACGGGTATGACCTCAACCAGGCGATCACCCTCAAGACCGAACTTAACGTTATTGAATCATTCAAGCCAAACATACCGGAAGAAATGAAAAAGGCAAACTACCTTTTTCTTGCCAATATCGATCCAGCGTTACAGCTCCACGTTATTGATCAGGTAGAATCCCCTGAAGCTGTCGTGCTCGATACGATGAACTTCTGGATCGGGAACAAATTCCATGAGCTGATGAAAGTTATAGAACGGGTCCACATGCTCGTTATAAACGAGGCGGAACTGAGGGAAATATCAAAAGAGTATAATCTTGTCAGGGGTGCTCGCAAAATCATGGAGCTTGGCCCCTCCTGTGTTATTGCAAAGCGCGGCGAGTATGGTGTTCTCATGGTGAGCAAGGATGAAGTTTTTCTCTGCCCCGCTTTTCCACTCGAGGATGTGTTTGACCCTACTGGCGCGGGTGATACCTTCGCGGGTGGCTTCATGGGATACCTTGCAAACATGGGTGATACATCACTGGAGACAGTCAAGCAGGCCATCATTATGGGTTCCCTTATGGCCTCCTTCAGTGTTGAGGATTTTGGCATCAATCGTATCAAGGCTCTTACATATGACGAGATCAAGGCGCGGTACAAGTCTTTCAGGAAATGCATGGAGTTCGGCGACATAACGACACTGGCGTAGGTGAGGGTGCTGCCGTGCCAGTTCAGTATTCTTCATCAGCTATTCAGCGTAAAGACAGAGCCCTGAAAGAGCATGAACATGATGCAGGGCATTCCCCGGAGTTTTTTGCGTGAGGCCCAGCGTTTAATGATGAACAGCAGCTAAACCACACATGGTTCCACAAAGACGCGGCAGCTTGTTGCGTCGAGGGAAGCATAGCCACCGAAGGGGATGGTGAGCTTGTTGGTAACGTGGCCGAACTGGAGGCCGTAGATTGAGGGAATGCCGAGAGGGACGATCCTCTCATTGATCAGGTCGAGGAGCTTTACTTTAAATTTGAAATAGTTGTCCCTGGCAAGATACTCGCATTTTGGGAAGGGTCCAAATATGATCCCCTTAGCCTTCTGAAGTTTACCCGCCTGAATGAGGTGGGTCAGGTACCGATCAATACGATGGGGCTGTTCATCAGTATCCTCAAAAAACAGAATTCTCCCCTCCGTCTCAATCTCATACCTGGTGCCAAGGCTTGCGGCAACCACAGAGAGGCAACCTCCGGCAAGCCGACCTTCTGCACCCCCGGGGTAAAGGGTGATCATCTTTTTTGAAGGTGGATTTTTCAACTCTATCGTCTGTTGTGTTTCAGTAAGGATTTTAAAAAAGTTCTTGATTTTGTAACGGTTGTGACTTTTCCCAAAATCTGAAGCTACCATGGGTCCATAAAAGCTCACAAGCCCGGTTGCGTTGAAAATGGCAGTCTGCAATGCTGTTATATCACTGTACCCAACGAATATCTTGGGATTTTTAGCAATTAATGAGAAGTCAATGTGGGGAAGGATCTGTGCTGTGCCACAGCCGCCCCGCGCACAGATGATCGCCTGTACAGACTTGTCCTGAAATGCAGCATGAATATCGCTAACACGTGCCTTTTCATCACCGGCAAAAAGCAAGTGCCGATAGTGGACATGCTGTGAAGTAACAACACGATAGCCCATCTGCTGAAAAGCCTCAATGCCGCGCTCCATATGGTTAGGTGTGAGCGAGGGTGACGCAGGGGATACTACTGCTATGGTGTCACCCGGGACAAGTTTGTTCGGTTTTAGGATATCCATCGAAAGAAATTACTAATGTTTCCAGACGAATCCCAAGATTATGCCAAGGATGATCCAGATAGGTACCGATATAATGAGCGCCCATAGGATTCCGCTCACATTTTTTAAAGAACTTTTTAGCTGGCGGGTCATTATAGCCCTTTCAACCTTTATTCTTAGGTCCTCGAGATTGAATGGCTTGACAATATAGTCATAGGCGCCATTTTTAATGGCCTCAACAGCGGTCTCAAGGGTTGGGTAACCTGTGATGAGAAAGAATAAAATATTTTTATCTTTTATCATGAGCTCTTTTAAAAGCTCTATGCCTGTCATATCCGGCATCATGAGGTCGGAGATTACGATGTCGAAGCTATCAGGCGCAAACTTTCTCAAAGCGTCTGTTCCATTCTCGGCCGTGACTACTTCAAATTTAAGATCAACAAAGAAGTCCAGGAGAAATTTCCGAATCAGTTCGTCGTCGTCCACGACAAGAATACGTTTTGTTTCCATATTACCACCTCGTTCAAAAGGGTTGAATCTTTTCTGTGACTGTCGCGGCAAATTATCTTGTCTTCTCTATTAATCGCCTGCAGTAGGTTTTATTTAATAGCTTACCCAGTTAAATTTCTCCCACACTATGGAAATTATTGCAACAAAAATATTTTAAGAACGGCTGGCAATAGACTATAAGTTATGGACGAGGGGAAATCAACCCAGACCTCAATGCACGCACTTTTAGGCTGAAAAGAGTAAAAGAATAAGCTTGACTTTTGAAGAGGCGGGCGATAAGAGAAAAGAGGAGTATAAAAAATGCCCACCATGATAAAGATTTCCATTAGTGAAGTAACTGTTTACGGAGAGTTATCAGACACTCTCTGTGGTCAGGCTGTTGCTAAAGTTCTGCCCATCGATGCCAGAGCGAATGTCTGGGGCGATGAATTCTACTTTACTATTCCCTTGACCATGTCCCTTGATGAAACAAGTACAACGAGCATTAAAGTTGGTGACATCGGTTTTTGGCCGCCTGGAAATGCATTAGCCATATTTTTCGGACCAACGCCAATGAGTACTGGCTCGGATCCAGTGCCTGCCAGCGAAGTAAACCTGGTGGGAAAGATCATTGGAGATGCAACAGTCCTGAGAAAGGCAAAAGGAACATCGAGGATAAGGATAGAAAAAACAATGAAAAGATAGGAGTCAGAAGCCAGAAGCGAACGGTTATAAAGAACTACTTTTTTCTTTTCACTGCTAACGTTTCTCTTGTTTTCAGTCGCTTCTCAATGCACGGCATATTTTTGTGAACAAGTGATTTTTTTTTCTTGCAGTAAAGAGCGACAAAAGTGCGACAGCTCCCTGAACCATCTACGCCTTCTTCTTTCGCAGTAGTTGCGTATTTGCATAAAAGATCGCAAAAATTGAAAAGATTCCCGCCCTTCATCTGAACACCCCTCTCAAGGTTTCTGTTGCATCCTTAATAATGAAACCATATTGTTCGCCTACAGCCTCGCCTGTCCCCTGGATTGAACACCAAGTTTTTCCAATGCCAACGTGAGAAAGGCACATCCCGCAGATTGCAGTTACACTTCTCACACCTGCACCATAAATCCCACAAGATCTTCCTCATTTCCACAGTAATAACGATGATCTGATGATCATAGATGTGTGCCTTCCCAGATATGCCTTCTCCTCATCTTTGCCTCTCGTATTTGAGCTGTACCAATTTCTCAAGAAGAAATGCATTGTTGTTTGTCTCATGACAAAAGCAGGGGTACAGTTCCTAAGGCCCTGATGTAGCCACTCGGTAATATAGGATGTCGATATATCTGCCAATCTCATACTGGTCTGACTGTTCACCGGGATAGCTGCCAACTTTGTGGATCGCTTCCCGTTTTATGGTGCCGAAGAATCATTCGGTTAAAGCATTGCTTATAGGTCTTTCGTACCTGGGCAAAACTGGTGTTGACCCCCATGGCAAGCAGTCGTTTCCACTGGTAGAACATGATGTTCGAAATACCATGCTTTGTCAGGACTTCCTGGATGGAGGTGCATCGCTTAATGTCCTTGATGATCTTGAATTTCTGCTGAGGTGTGAATATCCACCTCGGTTTTTGCTTACTTTTTTCCATATCCCTGTATCTTCTTATGGGTCATACAAAATGTAACATATTTGTTTGATATCATAAAAACAAGCCAGCTTCTGCCACCATGATTGTTTTTAGGTTATTGGACATCCAGATAAGAGTTGCTACTGTAGCAGGTGATCTCTTTAAGCTAAACTCCTGTGTGAGGATATCTTTATCACCCAAGTACATATGGCGGGAGAACCGCTTTGCACTGGCAAAGATCATGGCAACAAGGGCAATAACCTTCCTGCAGATATCATGATTGGGGGGAGCACTCTTCATTGATCCTGCAGTGTTTGCCTTCATTATTTTTTTCCTCCTCTTACTGGGTAGATTGTCTGGCAGGCAATTGATTCTACGGCAAGAAGAGGTTTTTGTTAAGTGTTTATTGAAGGTTAATGCAGGTTTTGGGATAATTATAGAGCAATGAGGTTATTGTCAAGCCGGTAATGCCGCAAAAGGATTGTAACTCCAATGTTTCAAATTTACCTCTCCTTCCAAACAGGCTGTCTTTTTTCCATGAAAGCATTGATACCTTCCTGGCAGTCTTCCGTGGTACACAGGCGCGCAAGGTTATCCGTCATGCATTCAAAGGCTTTGTAGTAATCCATGTCCGCAGCCAGGTAGAATGCTTTTTTTGCCATCTGGAGGGCGAGAGGGCTTTTTTGAGCAAGTTTTACAGCCCATTCACGTGATTTTTGTTCCAACTGGTCAACTGGAACAACCCTGTTCACAAAGCCAAACTCCAAAGCCTTTTCCGCACCTATAAGGTCGCCAAAAAATAAAAGCTCAAGCGTTCTCTTTCTTCCCACGGATCGAGCAACAGGAACGGCAGGCCCAATACAGTTAAGGCCAACATTGATTGCTGTTAGACCAAATTTTGCATCCTCTGAGACAATAGCCAGGTCTGAGGCTGCCACAAGTCCGGCTCCGATGGCTGTTACCATGCCATGGGCTGATGCAATGACAGGTTTGCAGATACGACTCATCGTAATCATTGCTTTTCCCATATGCCCAATCCAATTACGGTACTCCATAACTGTTTTACCAGAGAATTCGCTCACATCAATTCCGACGCAGAATGCTTTTCCTGCAGCTTTCACAAGAATTACTCTGACATTTTTGCTTCTATCGAACTCCCATAGTGCCCGTTCAAGCTCGCCGGCCATGGCAGTATTAAAGGCATTCCACTGTTTTGGCCGGTTTAGCACTATCTCTCCCACATGATCATCACCTGTTTTCACAAGAATATTTTCATATTCCATGATATACTCCTTTCAGTGTTGTTTTGAATTTATAACAGGTTAAAGAACAAATTGTCAAAACAAGGAGGATTATATGGTAGAAGAAAAGTCATTTCAAGACTACTATCCTCCAGATCTGAGCCATTGTTATGGGTGCGGAAACCTTAATGAGATGGGCCTTCATATCAAGAGTTACTGGGATGGCGAGGAATCGGTTGCCTACCTGACGCCTGAACCCTATCACATAGCAACCCCCGGTTTCGTGTACGGTGGGCTGATAGCGTCATTCATCGACTGTCATGGAGTAGGTACGGCAGCTGCAGCGATGTCACGCTCGGAGGGCAGAACAATGGATAAGGAGCCGAGGGCGCGCTTTGTTACAGCTTCCCTGAAAGTGGATTACATCAACCCTACGCCCCTGGGTGTTCGGCTTATGGCTAGGGGGAAGGTAAAAGAGATTGGAAAACGCAAAGTATCTGTTTTGGTGGAGGTCCTCGCAAAAGGCTCTATATGCGCCCGTGGAGAGGTTATTGCTGTCAGGATACCTGAATCTATGAAACAGAGGTAGCTAAAATATTTTTGCGTTGATGCCTTCTGCAATGGTCATGCCGAGATCAAAACATTTCCTGACCATTTCTTCTGTAACAGGACCCTTACAAATGATGGGATGCTGTATTTTTTTAAAACGATAGCCCTTACAAATGCGCTCTATGTGAGAATGGGCAAAGCTTCCATCGTTTCCTGCGCTAACAACAACGCAGTATGGTTTTTTCCATATCCTTTGATCGTCTTTTAGTTCTTCGTAAGTCCTATCAAAGAAATCCTTTATGGCACCGGCCATATAGCCAAAATACTCAGGGGAACAAATCACGAACGCATTGCAGCCCCTAACATCCTGAGCCGTTGCATTGGAGGCATTTTTGAAGGTTGCATATGCATTTTCAGTATCATTAACTCCCTGGGCAACAGCCCTTGCAAGCTTTTCCGTATTTCCAGACTGGGTGTGGTATATGATAAGTACATTAATCATGTTCAATACGACATTCCTGCGTCTGTTTCACACAAATTCATATGCTGAGCCCCTTTATGACTATTTCTGAAATATCCAATACTTCCAGCCTGTTTGCAAGTTCCTCAGATTCGACAGCATCATTCAGCATTACAAGGCACTTGGGACAGGCAACAGCAAGAACGTTTGCACCTGTTTCGTAGGCCTCTCTTGCCCTTCTGCGGGCAGGACTGTTCTCACTGCCCCCTAAAAGGTCTATCTGGAAGTTTCCCCCGCCGCCACCACAGCATAGAGCACTTTCCTTATTTTTACCCATCTCGGTAAACTCTACACCCTCAACAGCCCTTAGTATTGCCCGAGGGGCCTCATATTCTTCATTCCAACGCCCCAAAAAGCAAGGATCATGGAATGTTATTTTCATATTAGGACATCTTAAATTGTTTATTTTCCCATTTTCAATGAGGCCATGGAGAAATTGCGTATAATGAAAAACTTCAAAAGATCCACCGTATTCATGGTAGTAGTTTTTCATCGCATTATATGCGTGAGGAGAGAAGGTCACGATTTTTTGAGCACCCGTGTTTTTGTACTTCTGTATGTTGTTTTCAGCCAAAACTTCGAACAGCCCCGATTCTCCCAGTTTGTATACCTCGTTGCCATCACAAGTTTCTTCAGGACCAAGCACGCCAAACGAAACCCCTGCTCTCATCATTATCTCTGCCAAAGCCCTCGCTGCTTTTTGTGCCCGTGTGTCATATGACCCTGTGCATCCAACATAAAGAAGATACTCCTGGCCATGGTATTTTTCAACACCCATCCTGTTAGCCCACTCACCTCGTTTGGCCCTGGATTCACCATAGGGGTTTCCATATAATTCAATATTTTCAAGAAACTTTTTCACAGCTTGTGGCAACCTTCCTGACTCCACCATTTCGCCCCGTGCAGCTATGACCATATTTACAATGTCGACGTTAAACCGAAGGGGGCATTTGATTACACAGTTTTTACAGGTGGTGCAGGAGTAAAGAATTTCTGCCAGGTGTTCTGTCCACTTAATCTGGTCGTTAAGCCACGCCCTCGTAAGCCAAAGCCTCCCACCGCAGGAATAGCTTTCCATACGAAAACGGGCGTAAGGAGGACAATTATTGACGTCTTTCCAATTAACCGGGAATTTACAATAACCACATCTGAAGCATCGATGTATGGTGTCTGCATACTTGAAATCTGCAAGAGACATTACGCCACCTCCCAGTTGCCCGGGTTCATTATTCCATTCGGATCAATAAGCCTTTTTATCTTCCCCATGAGTTCCTTAGTGCCCGGATCAAGCCGTTCCAGAATAAGTTTTTGCCCGTAAGTACCCGGTTTCCATATAACTCCACCCAGTTGCAAAACAAGATCATCCGTCTCGTGAAGTGCCTTTCGCGCTTGTATGATAGTCTCCGGATCTGCCCTGTTAAAGGCAAACGTCCACGCAAACATCATGCTATGACCTGCTCCAACACAACGACCGGTAACCGTATACGGGATGCCATGTCTTTCTGAAATCTCACGCCCCTTTCTGTAGCATTCCGGGTACCTTTGTATGGGCACAATGCTGCCCACATACTCGAAACCCCCACCTTTTTTGTAATCAGATGTTTTAGAGATCTGAGGGCGCTGCAGGTGCCTTACAAAACCAAGGTATGCACCTTCTCCTCTGTGAATATATTCTCCAAGAGTGTCATCCCAAAGGATTTCCTGCTTAAACTCAAGCTCCTTTTCAGAGTCTGCAGCTATATTGACCGTGATCTGCTGGAGCTCACTTGCAAAGGGAGGAATCGCAGAACTGAAAGCTACAATGTCTTCTGCCATTTGGGTGTGGGTAAGCTTGTAAACAGCTTCGGGAACAAGGTCCTCGTGTTCCAACACAAAGGTTCCAACGCCTCGTATACGCTTGCATGGAAATAGCCTTATTGATAATTTGGTTATTATTCCTGTTGTGCCACACCAACCGAGAAAAAGGCCTACATCAGGAAGAGGATGATTCGTAAACCATCCTGCGCCAATGGCGACCGAGCCAATGTGACAGACCTCTCCTGTTGGAAGGACAACCTCAAGGCCATTGACCAGATCAGAGTTGAAGCCGTATGGTTGAGCAAGGTCTCCTTGCCCGTGGATCATCACATTTCCTGCAAGGGTCGCGGCTGGAGGCGCACCTGGTTCAGAGTGGGTTAGGCGCGGATAATTTTTTTCCAGATATGATGTGAGCTGGCCCTGGGAAACACCGCATTCCACCACTGCATATCGGGCATTTTCATTCACCTCTATAATGCTGTCCATGCGCTTAAGATCGAGGAGGATTCCCCCCTTGAGGGGAACAGCAAGGCCAGCAAGGGACAATCCCCCACCCAGAGGCACAATAGGTATCTTCTCCTTATTTGCAAGACGCACTATACCCTGAATGTGCTCTGTTGCCCTCGGAGAAACAACGTACTGTGGCTGACACGGTTCCGCTGTCCCCAAATCAAAGGAATATATGTAGAGTTCCTCCGGCTGATTGGAAACATACTCTTTCCCCACTATATTGACCAGTGCTTCATAAATGGAATCCATAGAATCACCTCCATTCCATTGGCTTTTCACCGATGGCTAGCCTGCAAAGATCGCTCATGTACATAGGTTTAATGTCTTCGGCAGATAACAAAGAGCCCAGGGTTTGAAAACAAGCAGGGCAGTTAAAAATGCATACCTCGGCCCCTGCTTTTTTCATATCATTAATATTTTTCCGCTGCATTTCAATAGCCCGCTTTCGACTTCCCTCTCGTCTCTGTCCCTGGATAGCGCCTGCACAGCAGAGGGCATTTTCATCAACATACTCCCTTTCAACATACCTTGCTCCGATAAGTTCAAAAATATCCCTGACAAAGTGGTGTTTGTCCGGTGAAAGCCGAGACGAACACGGTCGCTGGTAGGCTACCTTGAAACCCACCGGTCTGATTGCTTCTTTTAATTCGGTGAGCCGGCGATACAAAAACTCAAAAAAATGGATCGGCGTGAATGGAACATCTATGCCTACAGCAGGACAGTATGATGTATACGTTCCGTAACATTCGTCATGAAAGCAAATCACATCAGTTGGTTTATGCCTGTTTATCGTATTGATAACTCCTGGCAATCTTTCCTTAATTACCGAACTTCTTGCATAATGAAGATACATAAGCTGGCAAAAGTAATGGAACATTTTACGATCATCCGTAGATATTACGGTGAGCCCTTCAAAAAGTCTTCCCTGGATCAAACCTATCAGATCAGAAAAGGCTGCCATATTTAGTACCGGTCCGTGTACTTCTCCAATCTCAGGTTCACCCCGAAATGGGACACCCAGGTTTACAGCTCTTTGAATTAACGGCCGAGGCACAGGCGGGATATTTAATGCCTCCTGCTGTTCCACGATCAGGTAAAAAGGGTGGTTTCCCATGGTACAGTATTCCTCGCAGGCATAACACGTCAGGCAATCATGAAGAATAAAGGAATCCTCTCCCCGTGCAATCTTGCGGATTTCTCTCTGGGCAACTTCCCGATCAATATCCAGATGTTGACACCTGGTGAGACATGCCTGAGTTTGACAATTATGGCATTTTTCAATATCAAATTTTAGCGTATACAAAACCGTCTCCTTTGAGCATCTTTTTTATTCAGTGAGTGCAATTTAGTTTATATTAGTTTCATTCAATCATAACTTTTTTGACCGCCAGACAAATATTAAAAAACATGGAGACCTTTCCCTCCGGCAGAATCACTTGAAGTCCTCCTTAGCATGCCGTATCTCAGACTCCTCAGCTGGATGGGGTCCAGCAATCATTTGAAGGCGGCCTTCCCGAAATTGTTTCACCACCTCGCCCACGGTTATGTCTTCTTCCGTACCAAAAATGTCAATAAAATTATCCTTCAGCATATGGAAAGCAATCTCCCCGATTTTCGTTGTAAAAACGATATCCAAGTCGTGTTTGATGATTACTTTGATGACTTTAACAGCAATATGTATTTGATCTTTTTTTTCAAGGAACTCATTGTAATAGAAGTCTTCTATCTCTGCTGTCCCCGTGTCGTGTAGTTTCAAGATCACAAAATAAGGCGCCCTGCCAAAATGGCCGTGGACCCTTGAATTCATTCCATCTATCTCTTTGACAGGTACAATGGCTGATAGTGTGTGTTGTTGAACAGGTTCTATATGAACAAATACTGACTCGATCTCCCTGTGTTCGTCCGTCACGATTTTCTCGACCGTACTCGCAAGTTCGTGTGCTTTAAAAACGGAAACCGATGGTTTAGTTGCTATGTTGCATTCTACCATCCTGAAAGGACCGGACTGGCGAATTTTTACGTCGTTAACCCTTTTTACGCCATCAATGAGCGCTATTCTATTCTCTATTGCCACTTGAAGCCTTGGGTCAAGGTTTGCATCCAAAAGAATCAGCATTGGAGTCCATACATTCATTATGCCAAGCCTGATAATCAGCACTGCAATAAACATCACGATCAAGCCTTCAATATAGGGAATCTTTGCATGTGCCAGAAGAATGCCTGAGAGAACGACCACGGAGGTGCCGGTGTCAAGAAACGCTTCCGATGCATTCGCCTTTAGAGCTCCAGAATTAATGAAAACTCCTGCTCGCCGCTCCATCTTTGCAACCAAAAAAGATACAATAACGGAAGCTCCGCTAACAATAACGGGCATGAGAGGAAAAGCCTGGTCAGTGGCAAGAATGTAAAGTTTCTTGTATCCTTCCAGAAGATTTTGTATACCCGCCCATGTAATAAAAGCTCCTATGGCGAGCGTTACAAAGGTTTCAGCCCTGTATAGTCCGTAAGGAAATTTTGCGCTCTTTTTCCTTGATGCGAGCTGTAAACCAAACCATGACGCAAAGATTGCGAGGACATCAACGCCGCTGTGATAGGCGTCAGCAATGAGAATTTGTGACTGAAAAAGATAACCGATAGCAAATTTTGCAACAGCAAGGAGAAAGATTACGATGGTAGCGGTAATGGCAACCTGTCGACCCTGTTTGAGTAGTTCCCTGTGTTCTCCGCTGCGTTCCATAGTCAAGAAAAAAGGCACTATTCAATTTTTAAAAACTGACGAGCCATAAACGATCCACACTGTGGGCACCTTCTTTGAAAACAAGGAACTCCCGGTTCGCGTGGGGCTACAAGGCCACATTGAGGGCATACACACTCTGTGGGAGGACCCCCATGCCCCCATCGGCCGTACCCCCTTCCTGACCCAGAACTACTCATTCCTCCTGTTTTGTCTGCACCTCTTCTTCCTTTACCAAAACCAAACGGCATTTAAACCTCCTGAATATTGTGAGAATGGAATCTCTTATTCCTATCGCTTTGGTTTTCTATTTTCTTCCGTAAGGGCATATCCTGTTCACGCCTGCAAGCGAGCATACCCCTGCGGATGTAACGCCGTATACCAGATACTCTCTTTTATATTGCTGTACGGTACTCCATATCTTTTCAAAGGAACCATTTACCAGGGTGGTCCCTGTCATGAGAACCAGTTCAGATTCCTCGACAAGTGTTTCAGTCATTTTTTTGCCATCCCAGACATTTATGCCGTATTTTACAGACCCGATATTTTTACCATTTAAGTCAGTCACACGCACGTTTTCCGGCCCAAAGGTTTTGCTCAAAGCCTCAAGGATTGCAGGATTCAGGCCAATGAGGCCGACTTTTTTTGCTTTAAGCGTATTGTGAATGTGGGAAGAAATTTCAATAGCACACTTTTCCGGGTCCTCATCTTTGCAATGTAAGGTGGTTTCAATAATTTTACAATATTTCAAAACAGCATTCATTGTAGCTATAAAGACTGCCCTTTCGCCGCTATCTGCCAATGGTAGTGAAATTACGTCCTTCAATTTTCCAATAAATTCCCTGGGCGAATCGGTGAAAGCATGAGCTTTTGACCCTTGAAAATCAGCTTCTATCACACGCTCCCTTCCCTCCACAATAGGAAAATCCCTCCTGCCAGGAACGCCTATAGCTTCCTCAGGGGATAGGGTTTTCACGAGTACAGATATACCTGAGTCATTCAAATCATTCTCTCTGATTATCTCTTCGAGACGTGATTTTGCTATTTCCAGTGGGAAAATGTCTGTTGACTGATCCATCCGTCATCTCCATATTATATTCTTCATTATGTTCTTCACTGCTAGTGTTGCAGACCCTGCCTTTAATCCTAAAGGTCCGTACTTTAAAGGTAAAATGAGAAGGGCAAGGAGTGCCCTTCTCATTCATTTACCGATACGGTTGTTTAAATCGAGGACAATATATTTGGCTAACCTTTCGTCCCAGCCTACTCAAAAGCCATTTCGGGTTTCCAGACTTTCCAGACATTGCCCACGAGGTCAGGGCCAGGCGTGAGGGTTACCTTACCAGGTTGCCATCCTGATGGGGTGGCTTCACCTGTAGCGCGAACATGTTGGAAGGCCTTTATCTGCCGAATAAACTCGGACACGTTTCGGCCTACAGGCGGCGTGAGAACCTCCATGGCCTGGATGATTCCATCGGGATCGATAATAAAACGGCCCCGAATGTCAACACCTGCCTCTTCATCATAAACCCCATAGACCCGACCGATGAGGCCACCGGCGTCTGTGAGCATGGGAAAAGGGACTCCCCCCTCAACCATCTTCGAAAGCTCGTTTTCCTGCCATATCTTATGAATAAACCGGCTATCGGTGCTCATTGCAAGTACCTGGACCCCCAGTTCCTCTATTTCTTTGTGCTTGACGGCGACCGCCGACAATTCTGTAGGTCAGACAAAGGTGAAATCACCCGGGTAAAAGCACAGGACAACCCACTTCCCTTTAAATTCTGAGAGAGTAATATTCTTGAATCCTCCATCAATATAAGCACTCGCCTCAAAATCCGGTGCCGGTTTGCCGACTTTTGCTATCATAAAGCCACCCTCCTTTTGATTAGTATGGACAATATCTCCAGTTTCTGCCTTAGGGATTCCTATGGGGCCCCGTGAAGGCTTGACGCATCCATCTTTCTGTTCCACCATCATTTCCTCCTTTGTATAAATGTGTTCGGTGATAAACCCACCTACTGTTATGAAGCCATATCAGATGAGCAGTATGTGTAATTCATTGAACAGACCTCTCATTTCCTAACATTTCCTACCTTAAGGCAGACATCATGATCCAGGGAGACACGAATCTACACTGAAAGATAGGAACGATGCGAACACCGAATTTCATTACCATTGTTTCCCTATTATTACACATTTATAGCGGGTCACCCTCTTTAAGTCAACGGAGAGTTTACTGTTTCGACTTTTTTATTTCCATCAAAAGAAAAGATATCCTCCGTAAAAACTCGTTGACAATACAATTTAATGAATATATATTCATTATTAATTAAAGTCAAATGTTTAGTGATTATTTTTCACTAATACCAATTTGATTATGGTATTTTGCAGCCTGATTGCACATTGGCTATCTCGTATCAATCACACTCCTCATATTATACAAGAGGATCAAATGGAAAATGATAAGAAAACACAGCGGTAAATCACAGCTTTCGGATTTGTGATGAGACAGATAAACAGTCATCAACCTTTAGGGAGATTCAATGGATAAGCTCATTTTAATAATAATTTTCAGTTTTTTGGGAAGCGTTGGTTCTTTAGCAGGGGCATTTTTGTTGCTTATCTTCCCTGATAAAGTCAGGCTTATGTTAATCCCTTCTCTGATAAGTTATGCCACAGGCACGTTACTCGCTTCTTCCCTGTTGGGGATGATACCAAAAGCGTTGGTTTCTGCATCTTCATCGTCAATCCTTCTGACAGTGCTTGTAGGGATGATCTCTTTTTTTCTGCTTGAAAAACTTGTCATATGGCGACATTGCCACGTTGAGAACTGTGAAGTTCATAGCACTGCCGGTTCTCTCATTCTTCTAGGCGACACCTTTCATAATTTTGTCGATGGAATTGTAATTGCTGCAGCCTTCCTGACAAGCATACCTCTCGGATTAACCACCTCTTTTGCCGTAATTGCACATGAAGTACCTCAGGAGACAGGGGACTTTGCCATATTGTTAGACAGCGGGTATTCCAAAAACAAGGCTTTCATGTACAATTTATTTTCATCAATGGCCACACTGCCTGGCTCCCTCATAGGCTATTTTTGCTTAAAAAGTGCTCAAGCTGCAATTCCTTACATACTTGCATTTTCTGCAGCAAGCTTCATCTACATTGCAACAGCAGATCTGATTCCACATCTTCATCAGAAGACAGATTTTTGGTCTGGGATAACCCAATTCCTTCTTCTTCTGTGTGGCGTGGGAACAGTATTGTTTTTTATAATCTGTCACCCATAGAATGACATATGTACACGATAAGGGTGATGATTTTACCTATGTTTTGATTGCTTATCGTATTATATCGTCTTAAGACAATCTCTTCTTCAGGTAGTTATCCACGGCATCATGTAAAGTATTTGCTGCTAGCAAAGCGCAGTGCTGGTTTTCTTCTGGTAAGCCACCAACAATGTTCAGAATTGTCTGGTTGGTAATTTCCTTGAGCTCATCTATGTTTTTACCAAAAGCAAGCTCAGCCGCAAAGGAACCACAAATCTGGCTCGGTCCGCAACCATCCGTCTGAAATGACGCATCACTGACCCTTCCCTCATTGAATTTCAGAAAAATCTCCATTGTGTCACCGCAGGGTCCGGTTACACGGGCATAGCCATCTGGATTGTGTATCGATTTCATATATAAAGGATTACGCCATCTCTCATATGCCGTTTCACCATATGTCTTAATGGTATCATCAAAAATCTCATTTTGTAAATTTGTTAAAAAATCGTCAAGTTTTCCAGACATCGTTTTATCTCCTTGTTATTCGGTAAAACCATAAATCACAAACTCCTTGGAAATTGCCGTACATTAGATATTCGCATAATCATTTCATTGGGTTTATTAGTCTTTTCAATCAAGCTTAAGCGTTTAATATCAATCTGACTACGCTGTTTACTCCTTATTTTCCATTACTTTTACAATCGTATCAACAATTTGACTAAAAGCCCGGTTGTACTCGAGGCTGTCATCCCCCAGGAAATCTATACTCCCTTCATCTCCGCACTCGACAACTTTAGGTTCTATAGGAAGGGACCCGAGAAGCCTCAAATTTTCCTTTTTGGCAGTTGTCATGCCACCCATATTTTTAAACAGGTCTATTGTTTTCCCGCAGTGAGGGCATTTCAGCCCGCTCATGTTTTCTACAAGACCGAGAACTTCCAAGTTCATTTTCCTACAAAAATTTATTGACTTTCTCACATCAGCCAGTGAAATTTCCTGAGGTGTCGTAACAATGAGCGCCTTTGCGTCCGGAATGGTCTGGGCAACAGTTAAGGGTTCATCACCAGTCCCAGGCGGTGAGTCTATGATGAGGTAGTCCAATTCCATCCATTCAATTTCTGCAATGAACTGGCGTATTACACCACCTTTTAAAGGTCCTCTCCAGATAGTTGCAGCATCCTTGTCTCCTAAAAGAACTTCGATTGACATGACCTCCAACTTTGGAAGGTATTTCAAAGGGAAGGTTTTTCCTTCAGGTCCACCGGTGGTGAGAAGCTTGTCCTTCAGGCCCAACAACCCGGGAATGCTCGGTCCATGAAGATCCACGTCCATAAGACCAACTCGGTAACCCCGTCCTGCAAGGGATACGGCCAGATAGGCCGCTATGCTGCTTTTACCCACACCGCCTTTACCACTCATAACCAGAATTTTGTGACGTATATGGCTGAGCCTCTTGGTTATATTTTCAGCCTCCTCCTTCATACGTGCATCGCGTACAATGTCGTCCATGTTTTGCAACTTCTTACTCATAACCGCAACCTCCTTCAAAATTAGATATATTTTTTGTTGGTCTAACTTCCTACTGGTACTATGGCAATTTTTTAAGACCGGGTGCCCTGTGCCCAAAAGCCGGATGGCAAAATAGCGTGGGTTCCCATATCCAATCCAACTCGAGAAGCAATAACCTTACACTTCACTTTCAACAGAAAAAAGATTGCCTTGGGTTCATCGCTGAGTGTCTCATAGTTTCCTTGACCTTTTGCGATAATGAGATCGGCGCTTTTGAAAAGTTCACGGAACTGAGAGCTACAGTCATCAATAATCGTTCCCGGTGCATCAGAACCATTGTCGGTGACAGTCAGAAAGCGATTCAAGTTTATTGCCTCTATATCCGCCATGGTTGCATCATTAATTACCGGATGCCCCCGAACAACAAGGGTTGTCTGTCCCAGGGGAAGTCGCTCAATGAGCACCTGATCAAGCACGATTTCACCTGCATTATCAGCGAGATAAAGTATACTCTTAGCTGCTTCTATTGCGCGTTTGAAACTTTCCAGGTCTCCGTACAAGGGTTCAGAAAATGCTTGCAAAACTGTTTGCCGCACACCTTCAGGTGTTAGCACATTTTCTGGGCCCATGTCTATCATGTTTCCTGCTATTGCAATACGAACTGCTGCCTCAATGGGGTCCGCAGAAGCTTCCACCTGAGCAGAAAATTCAGGTAACAAAATGAGTGCGGCCTCGGTGAAACGCTCTTTTGCATTACGGTATGGGTCTTCTTGGCCAGTTATTTCCCGAATTTGACGATGAATCCATTGAGCTACCACGGCTGGAGATTGCATAAGATCAATGTCTATCATAATTTTTAGAACTTTACGAAGAATATATTCATGAAAGGCGTGATCATCTGAGACAAAACGTGCCGCCTCCAATGATTGCCTCAAAAAACATGGTATGCAATCGAGGGATGTCTTCATATTCCTTTAAACCTTAAGGCACTCTACCACTCTTGCTTCGAATTCCTATAAGGCTGGCAGAGCAAGAGCTGTGCCAGCCATGTTCAAACTCATTCATTAAATGATAACACATTGACATTACAAGGTAGATTAACATGGCTACATATTGAAAAAGGCTGCATTGTAATCTGTTCCATAAGATATAAGTGCAAAATGCATTACTGTCTTCTCTTACCCCGACCATCTCTGCCAGGCACATCAATTTTAAAACGCTTAATCTTTCGGTACAGTGTGCTCATATCGATTCCGAGGTCTTGTGCTGCCTCGGTCCTGTTCCCGCCATGACGTTGTAACGTTTCGATAATAAGGTGTTTTTCCATTGCATCCATACTCATGGGGCCAAAGCCCTTCGATGTCACATTCGCAACCGGGCGAAGTTCTGGTGGCAGGTGATGCAGTTCGATCATACCTCCCCTGCAGAGCACAAAGGCTTGCTCAATGATATTTTCAAGTTCCCGTACATTACCGGGGTAGTCATATTCCATCAGGTGGGCCATTGCATCGCGGGAAATCCCAGCAATATCTTTGTTTTGAAGACGATTAAACTTCGCCACCATATGATCTACCAGCAAAGGAATATCTTCGCGACGTTGATTGAGTGCGGGCAATGTAAGGTGGACCACACGAATACGGTAGTAAAGATCTTCCCTGAATTTACCTGCTTGAACAAGTTGGGCAAGATTTTTATTTGTAGCAGCCACGATCCGTACATCAACCTTGATCGGTTCTATGCTTCCCAAAGGTTCTACAACACGTTCCTGAAGGACCCTCAGGAGTCGAACCTGGAGTGCAGGAGAAATATCGGCAATCTCATCAAGAAATATTGTTCCACCATGAGCCAATACAAAGCGACCTGCCTTATCCCGCTTCGCGTCTGTAAATGCACCTGCTTTATGGCCGAAGAGTTCGCTTTCCAGAAGGGTGTCCGGAAGGGCAGCGGAATTAACAGGAACAAAACGTTTTTTCTTCCTAGGTGACAAATTGTGAATAGCCCGGGCAAATAGTTCCTTTCCAGTACCGCTCGGGCCTTCAATAAGGACTGTGCTACTGCTTTCGGCAATCTGCGGGAGGATCTCGAACAACTTGATCATGGTCGGGCTCCGACCCACGATATCTTCGAAGGTGTGACGGTTTTTTAGCTCTTTCTGAAGTTGTTCAACCTGACTTAGATCCTGAAATGTTTCAACACCACCAATAGCATTTCCATCACTATCCTTGAGAATCGCAGCAGAAATACGTATGGGAACTCTGTGCCCCTGGTTGCTGATAATATGCGCAGTGGCGTTTACAGTGGGCTCACCTGTAACGAACGTTCGCCTAAGGGCACAATCCTTTTCGCATATATCTGCATGGAACACATCCGAACAGGCTCTCCCGATTGCATCATTCCTCGATACTCCTGTAATATGCTCTGCAGCCCGGTTAAAAGAGGTGATTCGCCAATCAAGTCCAACGGTAAATACACCTTCATTGATAGAATCGAGAATAACATCACGTGCGTTTTTATCAGTCAAAAGTTCCGTTTGCATTCCATAGATATAATAGATCATAATAATGTAATTTGCAATACAATAATTTATATTTATTGCAATCTGCAAGATTCAAATGTGTGTCAATCTATGGTAAACAAAGCTAACATATTGTTCTTAATCATGTTTAACCTATGAGAGAGGGTATGGCATCGAATGTGCTTATCTATTAGATATGAAAGTAGCCATCGCTCATTGGCAAGACCGTATATCCCCTGTTTTCGATGTTTCAGACAGGCTTTGCCTGATCCAGATTGAGGGTCAGCGTGAAGTGTCAAGGGAAAACGTTGTTCTAAAAATGCGTGATCCATTTGGCAGGGCAAAAGAGGTAGCAGGACTGGGGACAAATGTGCTTCTCTGTGGAGCTATTTCACATGTATTGGAAAAAGCCATTATGGCAACCGGCGTTCAAGTCATAGGGTTCCTTTGTGGTGATCTGGGCGCTGTGATTCCTGCTTTTCTCCAGGGTCACCTCGATGATGGTGGCTTCTTTATGCCTGGATGTTACAGACAGCGGCAAAGACACCGCTTCCGTGGTCGTCGTGGAAGACGATAGCAACATCCAGAGCGGTTGAGATAGTGAAAGGAGGTGAGAAAAATGCCTCGTGGAGATGGAACGGGTCCAACAGGAATGGGTCCAATGACAGGACGTGCAGCCGGTTACTGCGCGGGCAACAATGCTCCCGGGTTTACAAACCTATTCCCAAGGAGGCCTCTTTGGAATTACAGAGGCAATGTGGTGCCTATGCAAAGGCCTGCATATCGCCGATGGATGCCCTTTGGAGTCCGGCAACCCTATTTTTTTGGGGCTGTTGGATGGAGATGTGGAAGAGGCCAGGGACGTGGGAGACGATGGTTCTGGTGATATGAGATATGGAGACGAATCGTTGCGAAACTATAGTTTTGATGTGGTATATGGCAAGTCTTGAAATTGGTAGTTTACAGAATACAAAAGTCACCAAAAACAGATTAATTCAGTGAAGGAGGTATGCTATGCCTTTTGGAGATGGAACGGGTCCAACAGGAATGGGTCCAATGACAGGACGCGGTGCAGGTTACTGTACTGGATTTGGAGTGCCAGGATCAATGAATATTGGCCCTGGTAGAGCTTTTTGGGGTTTTGCAGGTGGACGCGGTGGAGGACGAGGTTGGCGCAATCGATTCTTTGCAACGGGTTTTACCGGCTGGCAGCGAGCAGGTTTTGGATTGCCAGTGTGGGGTAATCCCTGGTTTCAGGGTTTTCCCTATAGGGCAGGTGCAGGACCTATCATGAGCGACGAGCAGGAATTGAATGCGCTGAGAGAGCAAGCCGGGTATTTGGAGGAAGCCATTGCAGGAATACGGCAGCGCATAGAAGAGATCGAGGCTAAAGACAAAAAGGAATAATGCCACCTCTGATCATCGCATACTACACGGCAACCCGGTTGCCGGATAAATTCTCGGCAGCCGGGTTGCCGTGGCTGTTGCAGAAAAAATAGGAGAAATCATGAAAATAGCAGTTACATCAAACTCAACCTCTCTCGACGATGTTATCGAACCACGGTTTGGACGATGCCGTTATTACCTTATTGTGGAAACGGATACTCTAGACTTTGAGGCTGTTGAGAATCCAAGTATCTCCCTTGTTGGAGGAGCCGGGATACAGTCAGCCAAATTAATGGCTGACAAGGGTGTTACCCATGTCCTTACCGGTAATTGCGGGCCAAATGCCTACCAAACCCTCAATGCTGCAAGAATCAATATCGTTGTTGGATGTTCGGGTGTTATTCGGGAAATCATTCAGCAATTTAAACAAGGAAATCTGGCAAACACAACACAACCTAACGTACCCGCTCATGCCGGTGCAGGTGCGCCTTCAGGAGGGGACCAATATTTTAGCCCTGCCTTCTCTCGGGGCTTAGGTATGGGCATGGGAAGAGGCATGGGCATGGGAAGAGGCATGGGAATGGGAAGGGGCATGGGTATGGGCATGGGAATGGGAAGGGGCATGGGCACAGACGCCCTGTTTAATCAGGGAAGTTACCCCGGTCCTCAAGTGTTGAATCGGGGAGAAGGCGGTGTAAGCACTGATGAAGAGCTGGATATGCTAAAACAACAGGCTGAAGCATTAAATCAACAGATAGAGCAGATAAAGAATCAGATCACAGAACTTGAGAAAAGAAGGATGGGTAAATGAGGTTAACTTGGTAGCTGAACTTGTTGATATGGTACAGGTAGATGAACTGAGGATTACCGTAGTTGTGGATAATCATTACTTCACTGTTCAAAATGATTCGCCCATAGTAGAGAGGGTATCTTCAGCCCGTGGTGTCCCGATTCATACTGAGCATGGTCTCTCCTATGTGGTTGAAACAACGATGGATGGTGAAAAAAATACCTTCCTCTTTGATTTCGGCTTAAACTTTGAAACAATAATAAAAAACTTGGCCATTCTTAATGTAAGCCTTGCCACAGTAAACGCCTTTGGTCTTTCCCATGGGCACCTCGACCACTGGGGTGGTCTCTTACAGACATTGAAAGCATACCGTCGAGCAAGCTCGAAGGAGACCACCCTTTATGTTGGTGAAGAGGCTTTTGCCCCCAGATTTTCGGGATATCCCTGGGGTTCACCACACTATTTAGGACAATTAGACGTTAAGCAAATCTCATCCATCCAAAATCTAAAAATAAAAGAAATAAAGCTGCCAACAGAAGTTATGCCGGGAGGGTACTTTACCGGGTATATAGATCGGGTCACTGAATATGAAAAAGCAAGAACCACCCTTCTTATTGCACGCAATGAGCGTCTTGAAATGGATGATTTTAGGGGTGAACAGGCCATGATAGTTGGCTTGAGAAACAAGGGACTCATCATTCTGTCCGGGTGTGCACACGCAGGAATCGTGAATACGGTCAGACACGCACAGAAAATTACCGGTATCTCCGATGTTCATGCGGTCATGGGAGGTTTTCACCTTTTTGATTCAGGCACAGAGAATATCAAAAGAACTGTGCAAGATATTAAGTCTGTGAAACCACAATACATAATTCCGATGCATTGTACTGGTTATGATGCTATGACCCTGTTTTACAAGGAGATGCCGGAACAGCTTGTACTTAGCACAGCTGGTTCAAGGTTTACCTTTGTTGCTTGAAGGGCAGGTCAACGACTATGCACCATATCATTGGTCTCTGTAAATGAAGATCACCTTGGGCCGGTAGCAGCATAATATGTCAAAAAAGGGTCGAACAATAACATGATCAAAATCAAACAAAATACATACAAATATGTCTATGGACCAGTGCCTTCATGGAGGCTGGGTAGTTCCTTAGGGATTGACCTGCTCTCACAGAAATCAAAAATCTGCACTTTTGACTGTATTTACTGCCAGCTCGGTGCAACAAAAACTTATTCGAACCAACGCATCGCTTATGTTCACGTTGATGACATACTGAGAGAGTTAAGATCGTTACCCCCAAAAATCCCTATAGACTTCATAACCTTTTCAGGCCGCGGTGAGCCAACTCTGGCGTCCAATCTGGGGATAGCCGTCAAAGCTGTGAAAGCATTGCGCCCTGACCCAATCGCTATCATAACAAATTCGTCAACCATGGATCGGGCAAGCGTGCAAGAAGATCTTTCTTTGGCGGATTTTGTTATCGCGAAACTCGATGCATTTTCAGCCGAGACTTTTGAGGCCGTCAACAAGCCATCTGATATGATTCATTTTGAAAACGTGGTAAAGGGACTCCTCAAGTTTAGGAAGAATTATAATGGAAAATTTGCGCTCCAAATTATGTTTACAGAGGAGAACAAAAAATACGCGGGGAAGATAGCATCATTATCTCGTAAGATTGCCCCTGATGAAATACAGATAAATACGCCTTTGAGGTCCTGCCCGGTCCCTCCGCTTTCTGAGATAGAATTAATGGATATAAAAAATCACTTTGCAGACTTGAATGTGATTTCTGTGTATGAGGGCAACAAAACATATGTGGAGCCCATCAGTGATTCTGACACTTTAAAAAGAAGAGGGAAAGTGTAAGATTATTATTTTTTAACACCCCAGTTCACGCTAGATAGTACTGCAATCAAAGTTAGAGAAGATAAAAAATTGCCTTAAGGCTCGTCTTTCATGGGCTCCCAAAGCGATTTTCATTACATAAGTAACCTTCCTGTCGAGGATAGTGGTTTTATGAAAAAAATTAAGGTTGAACGTACAAAAGGTCACGGGCCTATGAGTTTTTTCACCTCGATCTTGTTTAATGAAACAATCAATTTTGAAATAATCAGTTACCTGATTGATTTCGTTCGTGCCAAGAGGGTTATGTGCTGTTCCCAAACAATCTTTCGGGAAAAATAATGAATCTCCGGCAACAAGGTATGTTAGACAGACTTTAAGACAAGCGTCACACATTCTGCGCTAATCGATTTGACCACACAATTGTTCGCTTTTTCCATCATAAAAAATTTTCCAAAGGTGTTACTGTGCTTGCTTGGCTTTTCTGTATGCATTGTAGTTTTTCTCGTATCATCACTGAGCGTGGATGTCTAAGGATAACACACAATCTTGAATCAGACATATTATACTGACAGAATCTTGAACTTATTTCTGCCATATGCTTATTATATAATCATGTGGTGCCCAAAAAAATGTCGTTGAGTTTCCTGCAAACGCCGCACAGATTTTTGGGCGAAATGGCAGCTTTTTTCGTTTCGATGAGAAACAAAGATGCTGACCACCGAAAATATTGGCTTCGAGGAGAACCGGATGAAGATTTGTTTTGCTGTCGAAAAAGATGATGGGGTCAACAGTAGCGTATACGGACACTTCGGTTCAGCACCGTTGTTCATTATGGTCGACACGAATCAGAAAGTTGCAACGTCAGTGAAAAACGAAGATGCTGGACACGCTCACGGGGCCTGTAACCCATTACGTTCAATAGGCGGCCTGCCGATAGATGCGGTTGTTGTGGGAGGAATTGGGGCAGGGGCACTTATGAAACTCAATGCTGCAGGCGTTAAAGTGTTTAGGTCAGCTCCAGGGTCTGTCCGTGAGAACCTTGACCTCTTCGAACAAAAAAAACTTACAGAACTTACTGTTAATGACGGGTGCAGTGGTCACCAAAGTGGTAGCGGTTGTGGACATCATTAGGCAAATGCCGGAGCTAAAAAACCTTATAGCAGGTTTTAACAGACTTTCTTGATCCTATATATGGAGGAGTAACATGCCTATTTATGAATACCAATGCATGAAATGTGGTGCAAAGAATGAGTTTTTTGTTCGGAGTAGTGACACAGACGAACTGAGATGCAAAAATTGCGAGAGCACAGATCTTTATAAACTGATGTCGGCTTCAAACTTTTCAATGTCCTCTTCTACACCTTCTGTACCTGTATCTGGCGGGTGTTGTGGTGCACCGGGCTCGTGTGGAAATCCAGGGAGTTGCTGTTCGCAGTAATCTTGTATCTCGGAAATTTCTTGCACCTCTTATATGGAGGGTGATAGAATTCTGATTTGAAATCACCATTAAACAGAAAAATTTGACCCTCTCCGAAAAAATTGGGCTGAGGGCAACGATAACACAAGGGGGGCTCATGGAAAATCACAAGGTTATCGGTCAAAGGGTCGTTAGGTCTGACTATCTTGCCAAGGTGACGGGGCAAGCCTGTTATTCTGCAGACCTGAAGTTGCCAGGAATGCTCGTGGCCAAGGTGCTGAGGAGTCCTTATGCTCACGCGCGAATCCTGGCTATTGATGTAAGTCCAGCGCTGAAAATTCCTGGAGTTAAAGCAGCCGTGAGCGGACAAGACGGGTATGGAGTAAAATGGGGTGTTTTCCGTTACACACAGGACCATGATATGTTGCCCACTGATAAGGTACGGTATGTGGGTGAAGATGTGGCTGCCGTGGCAGCAATTGATGAAGAAACAGCACTCGAGGCTCTTCATGCCATAAAGGTAGAGTACGAACCCCTTCCGGCAGTATTCGATCCTGTGGCTGCTATGGCACCGGATGCCCCTCAGATCCATGATGCATATCCAGGCAATATCAATGTCCATGTCCATATTGATGTGGGTGATGTGGAATCAGCATTCCGCGAGTCATTCATTGTTCGAGAAGACACATTTAGAGCTGCAGGTGAAGCATATGCCATGATGGAGCCATATGCGGTTGTTGCCCATTACAATTCAGGCTACCTTGATTTTTGGATGCCCAATGCAGGTCCACATGTAAGAGCAAAAGCCCTTTCGAACCTCTTGCAGATTCCACTCAACAGGGTGAGGGTACGGCACATCTTTTCAGGTGGTGCCTTCGGCGGTCGTTCAGAGGTTGCACCAGGAGATTTTATAACGGCGCTCCTGTCGATGAAGTCCGGAAAACCTGTGAAACTTGTCCTATCGAGAGAAGAAAACGCTATAAGCAGCAGACAGGTACACGACATTGTTGCCACCATCAAGACTGGCGTCAAACAGGACGGCACAATCCTGGCCAAAGAATTCAAAGCCATATACAATGGTGGGGCGTATAGCAGCACTGGGCCCATTGCCGCATCGATTCCGTACTATGTATATGAGGAAGCCTATCGTTTTCCAAATGTAAAATATGATGGATACCGGGTGTACACAAACAAGGGCATTCGCGGCATGTATGGGTGTCACGGAAGGGCTTTTCTTGCCGGCAACGAGGTGCAACTCGATATGATTGCCAAAGATCTTGGTATTGACCCCATGGATATACGGATAAAAAATGGCCTGACTTTAGGAGAAAAGACAGCAACAAAATCGTGGATCACAAGCGGTAATCTTGCAGAACCGACACAAAAGGCTGCAGAGAAAGCAGGGTGGAGCAGTAAACGGGGAAAGCTCCCGAAAAATAAAGGTATTGGTATGGGTTGTGTGGCAATAATGACTGGTTTCCCTATGGGTTTCAGGTCGAGCTCGTCCTGCTATGTTAAACTGAACGATGATGGTCATGCAACGGTTGTTACAGGTATTGTTGACAACGGCCAGGGCAATGACTCTATGGCAGTCCAAATTGCTTCCGAGATTCTCGGCCTTCCCATGGAAGATATCAACCTGGTAAGTGCAGATACAGAGGTGACAAACCTTGATCCGGGAGCATATTCACAGGCAGCTACATTTGCAGGGGGCAACGCGGTAAAAAAAGCCTGTGAGCATGCTCGGAACCAAATCCTTGCCCTTGCTTCAGAAAAACTCAACGAGGCTGTTGAAGACCTTGATCTTCAAAACAAAATGGTTATCTGTCGAAAAAACCCTGAAAAGAAGATGCCTATTTCATGGATAACAAGAGAGGCTTTCTTCAGGGCAAAACCAATAGCAGGCATTGGGTCTTATATCCCTAAAATTGATTTTGATAGAGAATGGATTTCTAAGCCTTTTGGCCAAATGGCTGGGACCTATTCATTTGGGACTTCTGTTGCAGAGGTAGAAATTGATGAGGAAACGGGCAAAATAACGATGCCGCATTTTGTCACAGCCCACGATTGCGGCAAGGCCATTAATCCCATGGCGGTAGAAGGACAGATGGAAGGATCGGTTCAGCAGGCCGGAGTTGCTGCAATTACCGAAGGAAATCTGTGGGATGAGGGTTTCCTGCTAAACCCGGACCTTCTCGAGTATAAAGTGCCTCTGGCATGCGACATGCCTGACATAGAGACAATTATTGTTGAATCCAATGATCCGGAAGGCCCCTTTGGAGCAAAGGAGGGGGGGCTTACTGTAAGAATGAACGCATATAGCGCTGTTGCATGTGCTGTGAGCAACGCTCTTGGTGTTCAGTTCAGTGAACTGCCTCTTACGCCTGACAGGATTTTGGAAATGATCGAGAAGAAGGGAGGGGACAAATGATTCTGCCAGAATTCGAATACAAAAAACCGAAGGTAATAAAAAAAGCACTTCAATTATTCCAGGCAAACAGAGGCGATGCAGTTTATCTCTCTGGGGGAACCGACCTTGTCCCAAGAATCAAGCAGAGGCTTGAGAAGCCCTCTATTGTAATCGACTTAAAAAATATCTCAAGCCTGAATAAGATAGAATTGTCCCGGTCCTGGCTGAAGATTGGTGCAAACGTTACCATATATGAGTTAAAAAACCATCCTTTCGTAAAAGACAATCTGCCAGCCCTTGCTGATTCCCTTGAGGCCACTGCTTGCGAGACAATACAGATGAGGGGTACTATTGGCGGCAATGTCCTCCAGAATACTCGTTGTCTTTTTTATAACAAGTCCGATGAGTGGAGGAAAGCAAAAGGATATTGCCTGAAAATGGGCGGGCAGGTATGCAATGCAGTAAAAGGGGCAAAAATGTGTTTTGCCAACTATACAAGTGATAATGCCCCGGCCCTGATCACCCTGGAGACACAGGTACGCCTGTCAGGGGTTGATGGCAGTCGTCAGATTCCCTTGGCAGCCATCTTCAGTGGAAAGTCAGATCGTCCTTTTACCTTGCAGCCTGGCGAAATATTAACACACATTTTTATCCCCGCAAATAAAACAAGGGGTTGTTACCTCAAGATCAGAGTCAGGGACTCGATTGACTACCCTCTTGTCGGAGCAGCAGCATCGTTAAAGAACGGGAACGGGTGTCTGGCAATCGGTGGAATCGGCGCAAAACCACTTCATTTCGACTTCGATGAGACCGAAGATGGATGGGGAGAGCGTATTGCCCGGGAGGCAGCGAGTCACGTAACGCCTGTAGCAAACACAGTACTTTCTCCAACGTATCGCAAAAAAATGGTGTATGTTCTTGTGAAAAGAATCGTTAGAAAACTTTCAGGGGAGGGCTGCTGATGAAAAGGGTCAAGGTTAATTTTACTGTAAATGGAGAAAAGGTTTCGGTAGAAGTAAAGCAATATGAAACCCTTCTGGAAACCCTGCGGGAGAGACTCTGCCTGACAGGAGTAAAAGAATCGTGCAGCATCGGTTCATGTGGGGCATGCACGGTAATTCTTGACGGCATCCCGGTGAGATCATGCCTTGTTCTTTCGCCTGAAGTTGAAGGAAAAAGTATTACAACAGTGGAAGGTCTGGAGAAGAATGGTATACTTCATCCTTTGCAGCAGGCCTTTATGGAGAAAGGCGCAGTGCAATGTGGTTTCTGCACTTCTGGTATGATACTTACTGCTAAAAGCCTTCTGGATAGGCAAAGCAAGCCTTCAAAAGACCAGATTATTCGCACCATTTCCTCAAATATTTGTCGCTGCACTGGATACAAAAAGATTATAGAAGCTGTTATGTCCGCAGCAGAAAAAATGGTAGCCACCTAACCCCTGTTTCATACAGGCTACATCCTTAAGCGACTTTACTACTACGGGAACAAAATTATGGAAATATTCTTGACATATATTCATTATGAATATATATTCATATAGTAGTTGATGCAAAGGCAAGGAGGGATTTTATAAGTGACCAGACAGACAAGTCCAGGAAAAGCTGGTTTTTTCCCGAGCGTAACCCATTTCAAATCTGCCTGGACTGCCCACCAAAAAATAACAAATGCTTTGGAAGGTGGTATGGACTTAAGAATAAAGGATGGCAATCTGACTGCAAGTGACATTTTGCCCGGCTTTTGGCAGTGGGAAAAGAGATGGGCTTACCGGGCAAAATCATTACCGGAGAAATCAATAAAAGAAATTATAAGCCTGAGGGAGGATGAGAAATGAAAATAGCCATAACGAGTGTAGACGGTACAATGGAAGGAAAGCTGGATGAACGTTTCGGACGAGCCAGAAAGATTATTGTTTACGACACTGAAACAAAGGAACATGTGGTGTTAGATAACTCCATGAATCTCAATGCGGCACAGGGAGCAGGGATACAGGCTGCACAAAACGTAGTAAAATCAGGAGCGAAGGTAATTATCAGCGGTCATTTCGGGCCAAAAGCATTTCAGGTAGTGCAGGTGGCAGGGCTGGAAGTTTATTCTGCAACTGATATGACTGTCGCTGATGCAATCAAGAGGTTTGAGGAAGGGAAACTGGAAAAGCTTGCCAGTGCTGATGTATCGTCCCACTGGTAAACCGAATTCATCTACCCTTGAAAGCGCGATACCCTGCAGGGTTTGCGTTTTCTGCGGGAATCTGTGAATGAGCAGAGCGTACATGAAAAGGAATCTCTGACGGCTTTGCAAACAGAGGGGCAAGATACAAGCCCCAGCAAAAGAAGGGAGGCCAACAATGGCGGATAACAGAAGAGAGGGTTCAGGACAAGGTGGTGGACAGGGTTTGGGAGGCGGAACAGGAGCAGGCCAACGTCTGGGGCCTGGAAGGGGAGGAAGAGGAAGAATGGGTGGAAGAGGACTGGGGCCGGACGGTGAATGTGTTTGCCCACAGTGTGGGCAGCGGTCGCCTCACCAAAGAGGGATTCCCTGTTTTGAACAGAAATGTCCAAAATGTGGAATTCCAATGACGAGAGCGTAGAAGGACAGCCCTATGAATATCGCCATCGCCAGTGGAAAAGGTGGTACAGGTAAAACCACGATTGCAGTCAGTCTTGCATACTTCCTGGCCACCTCCGGGCAGTCTGTCCAGTATATTGACTGTGATGTTGAAGAGCCAAATGGTCATCTTTTTCTTAAGCCAAAGATTGAATCTCGAAAAACTGCGTATGTTATGGTTCCCAAAATCATTGAGGAGAAATGCACCTTCTGCGGAGAATGCAGTTCTAAGTGTCAATACAATGCCCTCGTAAGCCTTCCTGATATTCCCCCCCTTGTATTCCCTGGATTGTGCCATGGGTGCGGTCTTTGTGTTCATATATGTCCTGAAAATGCTATCATTGAGGCAAAAAGAGAAGTAGGGTTTATCGAGGAAGGCACTGGCATTGAAGGAATTGCCTGCATACATGGGATACTCAACGTTGGAGAGGTAATGGCAGTGCCCTTGATCAGGCAGGTCAAGGAAGGGAGTTTGGAGTCCCGTGTTCACATAATTGATGCACCCCCTGGTACCGCCTGCCCGCTTGTTGCAACCATCAGTGACGCAGATATCGTTGTCATGGTTACAGAACCTACCCCATTCGGTCTTCATGACCTCTCTATAGCAGTTGCAGTGGCTGAGAAGCTTGAAATTCCGTTGGGACTAGTTATTAATCGTGAAAGGGAACAGTTTCAGCCCCTGGAAAAGTATATTGACGATCATGGAATGGAAATTCTTGCAAGGATTCCTGAAGACAGAAGAATTGCCGAGCATTACTCCAGGGGAGAAATTATTATTGAGGCTCTGCCGGAACTCAGACCCCTTTTCAGTGATCTCGCAATCAATATAGGAAAAGCATTTGGAAAATCTGTGATAGGTGTATAAACATGACTGACATAAAAGAAGTGATTGTGGTAAGCGGTAAAGGAGGTACAGGAAAAACCTCTGTTGTGGGCCCTCTGGTCAGTCTCATGACAAACAGGGTGGCAGCAGACTGTGATGTTGATGCGGCAAACCTTCACATGATTCTTAATCCCGTGATCATTGAAGAAAAGGAATTCATTGGCGGTAAAAAAGCAACCATTGATCCGTCTCGGTGCACCAGTTGTGGTACATGCAGGGATGTCTGCAGGTTCCAGGCAATTTCTGCTGACTATATCGTTGATCATCGTCAGTGTGAGGGCTGTGGCGCTTGTTATTTTCTTTGCCCTGCCAATGCTATTGATTTTCCCTCCACTGTCGCCGGTTCGTGTTATATATGCAAAGATAAATACTCTCAACCTTACGTGTATGCGGAACTTCTGCCTGGAGAAGAGAATTCAGGCAAACTTGTTACCATGGTCCGTAGTGAGGCAAAAGCTCTGGCTGAAAAAAACGGTTGCCCCCTTATTGTAATAGATGGCCCTCCAGGTATAGGCTGCCCGGTTATAGCTTCCATGACAGGAACACATGTAGCGACAGTTGTCACGGAACCGACCATTTCGGGGTTTCACGACCTGGAGCGTATCATTGAACTTGCACGGTTCTTCAAATGTAAAACCGGTGTAATTGTAAATAAGAGCGACATAAATCCTGATTTTTGCAAACGCATTGAAGATTATTGCATTACAAAGGAAACTGCCTTTCTTGGGGCAATTCCTTACGATCACAGGATAACTGAAGCCCAGATACAGGCAAAAACAATCCTGGATATAGCACCCGACAGTGAAACGAGTGAAATTATCAGAACGATCCACAAAAAAATATCAAAGATTTTGGAGGAATTATGAGTACATGCGAACAAGACAATCAAAGAAACCCCCTGCTGGACGAACTTGCCATGGCCGACAAACTGAGTAAAATAGATCAGGTTATCGTTGTCCTTTCCGGTAAAGGGGGTGTTGGCAAGAGCACTGTCGCAGTAAACCTTGCATTGAGCCTTGCATTACGGGGACACAAAACCGGTCTTATGGACGTAGATATTCATGGACCAAGTGTTCCAAAACTTTTACATTTGATGAACAGATGGCCAGAAATGAAGGGAGAGGAGATTGTCCCTATAACATACGAGTCGGATCTTCTCAAGGTAATGTCCATGGGTTTCCTGCTACAGGGGACTGAACAGGCTGTAATCTGGAGAGGGCCCCTCAAATATAGTATGATAAAGGATTTCATTTCCCGCGTTCAATGGGGTGATCTTGATTATCTTGTTGTTGACTGTCCTCCAGGTACTGGCGATGAAACCCTCTCAGTAGCTCAGTTTCTCAAAGAAAAGGCGAAAGCAGTAATTGTCACCACTCCACAACAGGTCGCCACCATCGATGTTGAAAAATGTATCACCTTCTGTAAACAACTTGAACTCCCTGTAGCTGGAGTGATAGAAAACATGAGCGGATTTGTCTGCCCCCACTGTGGTCAGTCCACTGAGATTTTTTCAAAGGGTGGAGGAGAGCTTCTTGCAGACCGATACGGCATTCCATTCCTTGGAAGCATTCCCCTCGACCCGGCCATTGCCCAAAGCGGAGATGAGGAAAAACCTTATATCTATTTCTACTCCAAATCTGCAACAGCAAAGGTATTCGAAGACATAATTGAAAGAATAATCTTCTTTGCAAAAGACAACTCGCTGGGAATCAAAAAGGAATCTGAGAATAAAACCCCCACTGCAACGCAGCCGGGAGACAAAGATACGAAAGAAAACATATCCACATTAAACAAGGAGGCTTCAATGAAATTTGCAATACCAACACATCAGGGAAAATTATGTGCCCATTTTGGTCATTGTGAGGCCTTTGCACTCATTGATACAGATGCAACTGGCAAGGTGATCAATGAGACCTACGTTACTCCTCCGCCTCACGAACCAGGTCTTCTCCCACCCTGGCTTTCTCAGCAGGGCGTAAACTGCATTATCGCCGGAGGCATGGGAAGCCGCGCGCAGCAACTATTTGCACAACAGGGTGTGAATGTTATTACCGGCGCACAGGGAGAAGATCCGAAGGAAATTGTGGAACAATACCTCAAAGGCGTCCTGCAGACCGGTGCAAATACGTGCGATCATTAGCAAGGTAGCCAGGCAAATCCTGGCTTTTCAGGAGGTCCTACACATATGACAAGGCAGCCCATTACTGCAACAGAAGTAGATCGCCTGGTAGTAACTGTTATTACTGATAATTATTATGATGCCCTGAGACCTGACACAAAAGTCTCAACAGTGTTCCGATCAAGGCCGGGGTCTGTTATACATGCTGAACACGGCCTTTCGTACCATATTGAGACAGAGGTGAACGGGGTTTCATCGACCCTTTTCTTTGATTACGGCATGGACCTCATGGGCATGACTCACAATATAGAGGTTCTTGGCATTGATGTTGGCAGGGTCAATGCCATGGCTTTGAGTCACGGTCATTTTGACCACTGGGGTGGGCTCACAGAGTTTCTCAGACGGTATGGGGATCGTATCCCAAAAGGCACTCCGCTTTACATCGGTCAGGAAACCTTTGCACGCCGGTTTTCTATTCGTCCATCAGACAATGAGCCCATGGATATAGGAAAACTGGAAAGAGCTGAGATAGATAAGTTTGGAGTGGTCGATATAAGGGAATTGACGGAACCCAAGGAAATAATACCGGGCGGTTACGCCACAGGCCCTGTGGAAAAAGTGACAGACTATGAGAAAGGTAATCCAAATTTACTTGTCAAGAGAGGTGATCGGCTGGAGCAGGATTTGTTTGAAGGGGAACTTGCCCTGTTTTTTGTTGTCAAAAACAGAGGCCTTGTTATCCTCAGCGGCTGCGCTCACATAGGCATTATAAATATTGTCAAGTATGTGGTTCAAATCAGCGGCATATCAAAAATACACGCCATCATTGGTGGATTCCATCTGGTCAATGCACAGACCAACCTTATAGACCGTTACATTGAAGATATAAAAGGTTTTTCCCCTGACTACATTGTACCTACTCATTGTACAGGTTTTGAGGCAATTGTGCGCTTTGCCAGGGAAATGCCAGAGCAGTTCATACTGAATACTGCCGGTACATCTTATACGTTTACCTCTTAAGGGGCCAGGCATTATGATTTATAATGGTGAAAAGGTTGCAGCCTGTTTTAAAGATGTAAAAAGCAGTTTTTTCCAAAAATCCAACGAGGACATCCCCTGATTCATGACTGTTGATCAAGAGTGATGATGAGAGATCTGGATTATTGTATACGGATCCGAAACCACCGTTTTGAGTACAGGCTATGAACCTGAATGCTACGCTGGAGGAGAAAAAAAACCGTATATTGCAAAGATGGATTTCACTCACCGTGGAGACGTACCCGGCTGATGTTGTAAATTTTTTAAAAATGGAAAAAGATAGATTCGCAAATCCTGTTGGCTTTGCAATCTCAACAGGCTGTGAGATACTTTTCCATGAGCTTACATGCGAGGGAAACCGGAGCAAAATAATCACTGCCCTGGACAGTATCATCAGAATACGCACGGTTCAGGATTTCAGCCCGTCACAGGCTGTTGAGTTTATTTATTTCCTCAAAAAGGCGGTAAGAGAAGAGCTGAAGATAAATGATGAAGAGGCAATCAAAAGGACTAAACCTGAAATACTTGAAGATTTAGCTCTTTTCGAGACAAGGATAGATGACCTTGCTTCTTTGGCTTGCAAAATTTATGACAAATGTCGTGAAGACATCAACCGCATCAAGATGAAGGATAAGGACTCTGCAATAACCATTAAAAACAGGCTTGCAAGAGTCAGGATACCAAAAGGGGAAAAGTAACGAAAAGGAAAACTCTAAGAAAAATTCAATCATTCTCAAGGATAAAGAAAAAATATCATATTTTTTTGTTTTTGCAGCGGGTACAATAATATATTGTTTGGCAAAAGAGAAATGACTGTCATGTCAGCGAGCAAATCTGTGGAGATTTATGGCTGATCAGTGCTGAATGACCCCCATGTCTATACAGCCAATACCAAAAATGTGTGGATTAAGGAAGAAATAGAACATCCTCCCCGTTCCTGAGCTGTGAGGCAGGATAAAAGCCTGGGTAATCGGTTTTCGACCTCCTGCTCAACAGTACTGTCTTTTATCTATTCAAAATTGATTTTCAGGGACAACTTCAAAAAGATACAATTTCCCTAAAAGATCCATTGCTGTCATGGATAGGAGATGCATAATATGTAGATTATGCCATCATTGCCCGGTGAAATATAAAAGCGTCTGGTTTGTGGGCAAGCAGACGGGCAATGCCAATCATACATTCATCGAAGAACGCCAACCTGTTTCTGAAATGAAGAGTTTGCCTGCCTTAAACATTGTCCTGCTGAACGATGGATGATAGACTTAGATTATCTTGGAAAGTACTGGCGATTCTGTATTGATTATAAATAAGGAGACTTCTATGAAACACTGGCTGTTACCTACCTTTGGTGCATTTGTTCTGTGGGGATTCTGGAGCTTTATCCCTAAGATAACAACAAGATATATTAGCCCTAGAAGTGCAATACTTTTTGAAGTGATGGGCGGTGTTCTCGTTGCTACAATGGTTTTATTCACATTGAAGTTTAAACCCGATATTCACCTCAAGGGTGTATTGCTGGCAATGACCACAGGTGGTCTGGGGTTTTTGGGAGCCCTGTGTTACCTCTACGCCGTTTCAAAGGGGCCAGTTTCATTAATTGCAATATTGACAGCTCTCTCCCCTGTTATTACTGTTACATTATCAGTAATTTTCCTGAATGAAACCATTTCATTGAAACAGGGATTTGGCATTGTTTTAGGTTTGGCAGCCATGATATTGATTTGCACGTAAAATGACTAATATGAACGAACGTATCATCTGGCATGAAAACCATTCTTCACCTATCCCCTCCTTGATGAACCCCTCATGTTATAGAATCAGCCTTTCGGGTCTATATTCCTGGTATTAAAACCTATGTTTCTTGTAGTCAGAGCTGGATGCAGTCTTATAGCTTTGTAACACATACAAGGACCAAAGAAAGCTCGAAATGAAATCGGGTGATAAAAAAAGATCGATTGCGGGCCTGATTTGTTGGTCATGAAGAATACCATTTCGAGCACGTATATTCAGGCTTGCAGGGCATATTTTTCCAAAATTGAACAAAGACTGATATACTTAAATTAGTAAGCATTAATCTAAAAAAGAAATGGTTTTAGTTCTGCAAATAACGGAAAAAACCCATCTACAGGGTCCAGAGGTCATCGTGATGGATTATGGCAGCGAAAAAGCAAAGACTGTGGGCAAAGTAATCAAAAAAGTATGGTGAGAAATTGGAGCGGAGTATCTGTGGTGCAGATCCGAAGGAGGAGAGACACTATCATTTCAAAAGCCCAACAAATGATTTGTTTGACAAAGAATTTGTGACTGTTGGTCTTGCCAGAATATGAATGAAATGAATGAGCTTCTTCTCCTAAGATTGTGAGGGGGAAGCTTATTATTGTTTGCGCTCTGACTAAAGATATGACCATAATAGTGAAAATTAATCGTTGTGTTGGGCCTGTCCACACAAAAATAAGGAGGTAGTCATGCAAACCGGGCACACAAAACCTTCTGAAACATATGCCCCGTTGTATTTTCTCGCTTCACTTGGTTCAGGTGGTCTGGTCGTAACCTTTTTTATGTGGTTGATGCACTGGACCAGTCATCCAGGTCGTTCTGTACCGGTATTTGAAGATATCGCAACTGCTTTTAATTCAGGAAGTTTAGCTACAAAAGCCATGATTATAATGGCAGTAGCTGGTATCGCCTTCTATTCTTTCCTCAATATCAAAGTTTTGATCTGGAACCTGATCCAATTCAAAAAATGGAAAAGAACAGAGGCTTATATCAAAATCAGGTCCTCCAATGCCGAAACCCAGCTAATGGCCATGCCCCTGGCCCTTGCTATGAGTGTCAATGTTTGCTTTATGCTTGGGATGGTATTTGTACCACGGTTGTGGAGCGTTGTAGAATACCTCTTTCCCTTGGCAATAATTGCTTTTGTTGCTATCAGCATTCTGGCCTTCGATATGTTAGGGAAATTTCTTGGGCGCGCGTTGACAACAGGTGGGTTCAGTTGCATTGCTAATAACTCCTTTGCTCAGGCACTTCCTGCTTTTGCCTTGTCTATGATCGGCGTAGGCCTGGCCGCACCGGCTGGAATGTCAGCTGCTCCCTTAGTGTCAGGCATCGGGCTGGTGCTTTCTACGTTCTTTCTGGTTGCTGCTATGCTGATAGGTGTCATTGCACTTGTTCTTGGGATTCGCTCTTTACTGGAAAACGGTGCTGATATAGAAACAGCTCCAACTCTATCGATTTTTATCCCTCTACTGACAGTCACCGGCATTCTTGTCCTGCGCCAGAGCCACGGCCTTGGAGAACACTTTGCACAGGCTAGCGGCAGCGCCAGCCGGCTCATGATGTTGTCGCAGTTTCTTTCAGCACAGCTCTTATTCGCACTCTTGACATGGGCTGTATTGCGGCGTCTTGGCTATGCACAACGGTATATTTTTGGAAAAGAGGCATCAGTGGGATCGTATGCGTTGGTTTGCCCAGGAGTGGCACTGGCCGTGATGATCCAGTTCTGGCTCAACCGCGGGCTGGTTGACGCTGGACTGATAAACAGATTTTCCGTTGGCTATTGGGTGATCTCTGCCCTGGCGATTGCAATTCAGCTTGGGACAATGTGGCTGGTATATGTCTTGAATCGCAAACATTTCGGGAAAAAAGTTCCCCATAATTGAAATTTCGATACTTAATCTACATTCTTGACGTGGCCACGACATAAATTGCGTTGTGTTTCACCGAAGATAAAGCCCGATGAACTTCTCTGTGTCCAGACGGAAACAGGACAGGGGCTGTTGCTTGATCCGGGATACCCTTGAAAAAAACAATCTCTAAATAGGCTTCAAATCAGTCTTTGATTGCTTTATTCCACACTGTCTCATTTAATCCCTGACATCCGGGACGCAGAAAAAGTCATGCTCAACAGAAGGTGTTTGCATAGATACAAAGCCCTTAATCACCTCTAAGCCCTCTGAGGTGGATTGGGATTGCCTCTGATTTGCCCTGATTGAACTCCACCGAATCCTCGAATTGGGTCACGGTAGATATTAATCCATCGTTTCTCAGATAGCCGGCAGAACATGAGCAGGATCTTGCTCAAAAGCAAGGTGTCAGGCGCCCGGTTACAAACACAGTCATTTTCGTTGTTCTTATAAAGTACGCGCAACTGTATTATGCCCGTGAATGATTTTTATGCAAACGTGCGACTATTCTAATCTGAGTGAGTGTAGTATTTTTTTCCACGTTGTGACCTTTTAATTTTGCAGGGCTATAAATCAAGCCACTTGGGGAACAATATTCTTTGTTTCATGTCAGTTTCGTGGCACAAGAGACGCCATAACTCATGAACCTGCAGAGATTTCAATGGTCAAAGATTGATCAAACAAGTGGGATTTCAGGTTTGAATTATATATCGGCAGAGCATTTTTGACCTTGTCAACACAGAGTTAAGCTTTTATACTATTTTGACAGTAATGAGAACTTTGAATACATTGATAATAGATTCTCTGACAGTGTAGCAACAAACTTATGGTAAGTTCGAGGTGATAGGTTGAACGTTTTAAATGCGCTATTTGCCATAGTACTTCCATATGCTGCCCTGGTTGCCTTTATTATTGGCTTTATGTACCGCATCATCCTCTGGGCGTGCTCCCCTGTTCCCTTCCACATACCGACTGTATGTGGACAACAAAAATCGCTTCCCTGGATAAGAAGCAACAAAACTGAAAGCCCTTCAACCACTTGGGGAATCTTCTGGCGTATGGCGCTTGAAATTATCTTTTTCAGGTCTCTTTTTCGAAATGATCGTACTAAACTGACCGACCGAGAACAGGCAACCTATTGGGGTAACAAGTTACTGTGGTTCGGGGGGATTATCTTTCACTGGTCTCTCCTCGTCATCCTGCTCAGACACTTGAGACTGTTTTTTGAGCCGGTTCCGAGGCATGTTACTTTTCTTCAGAACCTTGATGGTTTTTTCCAGGTATTTACCCCCACCTTTTTTGTAACGGATGCCCTCATTATTATAGCACTATCCTACCTGTTCTTGAGGAGAATCTTGAACCCACAGATCCGATATATTTCGCTCATTTCTGATTATTTTCCGCTCCTGCTCATCCTTGGAATTGCAGTGTCTGGATTACTTATGAGGCATATCTACCGGGTTGACCTTGTTGAAACCAAGCGATTTGCCCTTGGGCTTGTAAGTTTTGACCCTGTTATGCCAAAAGAAACAGGTGTAGCCTTTTATGTACACCTTTTTCTTGTTAGCGTTCTTTTGGCATATTTTCCATTCAGCAAACTCATGCACATGGGGGGAGTTTTCATGAGCCCCACAAGAAATCTGAAAAACGACAGCAGGGCAAAACGCCATATTAACCCGTGGAGTTACCCTGTAAAAACCCATACGTATGACGAATGGGAAGAAGAATTTAGAGAGGCGATTAGAGAGGCCGGGTTGCCTCTTGAAAAAAACAAAGAACAACCTCTCGGATTCCCGGCTTCTTTGTCCACCATAGAATCACCGGAGAAATGGCGTGGCTGACGAAAGGCAGAAAACATCACACGAGATGCTCGATATTAGCCTGAAACCTTCGGGGGATTTGCTTACTCCAAAACCTGATTTTCGGAAAGGAACTTACTGTTACAGTGCTCCGGTAAAACATGCTGCTTATCTTGATCTGCCCTATGTCAGGGATTGGAAGCCGAACGAATTCGACTGGAAGCTTCCTGATAAATGGCAGGAAATCATTCTTGATGGAATGAGGACTCTTTTAAAACGGCATCGTTCCTTCAGGCTTTTTCTCGATATATGTGTTCGCTGTGGAGCCTGTGCTGACAAATGCCATTTCTTCGTTGGCTCGGGTGATCCTAAAAACATGCCTGTTGCCAGGGCAGAACTTCTGCGTTCCATCTACAGGAGATACTTCACGTTTTGCGGCAAGATCTTTGGGCGGTTCGCAGGAGCCAGGGATCTCACCGAAGACGTTCTCAAGGAATGGTTCTACTATTTCTACCAGTGCACCGAATGCAGGAGGTGTTCTGTCTACTGCCCATACGGGATCGACACGTGTGAAATTACTATGATGGGACGAGAACTTCTCAATCTCCTCGGACTAAATATCCAGTGGATTGTAGAGCCGGCATCCAACTGTTTCAGGACCGGCAACCATTTGGGTGTCCCGCCCAATGCTTTTCAACAAACCTTTGAGTTTGCCCTTGATGAGTTGAGAGAACTCACGGGTATTGCCATTGAAGCGCCTATCAACCGGAAAGGTGCTGAAATTCTTTTTGTTGCCCCATCTGCAGACTATTTTGCCAGTCCCCACTGGTTCACATTCCTCGGCTATCTTATGCTCTTTCATGAGATTGGTCTCGACTATACCTGGAGCGCTTTTGCTTCGGAAGGGGGAAACTTTGGGCTTTTCCATTCATCCGAACTTGCGAAACGATTAAATGCCAAGATTTATGAGGAGGCCAGGAGGCTCAAGGTAAAATGGATTCTCGGTGGGGAATGTGGCCATATGTGGAGGACTATCCATCAGTATATGGACACCTTTAATGGACCTGCAGATTTCCTCGAAGAACCGGTGTCTCCTATAACCTGCACCACTTTCGACAATGCCCGTTCAACAAAGATGGTTCACATAACCGAATTTACAGCTGATCTTATTTACCATAGAAAATTGAATCTCAACAAAAGCCGCAATGATAAGTGGAAGGTAACGTTTCATGACTCATGTAATCCTGCTAGAAGCATGGGTCTCTTTGAGGAGCCACGCTACATTATCACAAACACCTGTAATCATTTTTATGAGATGCCGGAGAATACGATACGGGAAAGAACATTTTGTTGTGGCAGTGGGGCAGGGCTTGGCGCTGACGAGAATATGGAAATGCGGCTCCGGGGAGGGTTCCCAAGGGCAAACGCAGTGAAGTATGTGAAGGAAAAATATGGTGTTAATATAGTAGCCTGTATGTGTGCGATAGATAAGGCTTCTCTGCCTCCTCTGTTCGATTACTGGGTTCCGGGCACTGAGGTGTGTGGTGTCCACGAACTTGTGGGGAATGCCCTCATCATGACAGGAGAGAAAAAACGGACAACCAATCTTCGCGGAGAACCTCTGGAAGCAGAATGATTTGGAAAGATGGCTTACAGTTGAAAAGTACAGGGACATATAATGCATGACACTGCTAAAGTTATTGCTGGGATTGCAGTCTTCCTTATTGTTGTGCTGAGTCCAGTCTGGTATAACACTGTTACAGGTCAGGCAAGCTATGTCCCCCAGTTAAAATTACCAACCGATGAAAAATATTGCGTCGAGACGGCTCCATATATGCGAACAAACCACATTGAACTTCTGGAGCTGTGGAAAAAAATTGTTGTAAGAACAGGCAAGCGAATCTATAAAGCAACCGATGGAAAAACATATACCATGAGCCTGGCAGGAACATGCATGAAATGCCACTCTAATAAAGCTGACTTCTGTGATAGGTGCCATAACTACACAAATGTGCAGCCGAATTGCTGGGAGTGTCACGTGGTGCCCAAAGGAGTTAAAACTGAGGCTACAGAACATGCTCGATAGGTTGTGGGACGTGGTCTGCGTGCAGCTATCACAGTGTTTTGAAAAATGATGAATAGACGCGATTTTCTCAAACTGGCATGTTTCTCTGTGGTTGGTACACCAGCCAGGTCAGTTTTTGATAGACTCACTGGAAAAGACATTGCTGGACCGACCAAGGAAGGCCAGCCAAAATGGGCCATGGTAGTTGATCTCAAAATGTGCGCTTCAAAACCAGGTTGCCGTGACTGTGTTGATGCCTGTCACAGCATACATAATGTACCAGCCTTCAACAACCCAAAGGATGAGGTTAAGTGGGTCTGGACAGACTCCTATAAGAACATATTTCCTGAGCAATCCCATCGGTTTGTATCTGTGGAAGTTCAAACAAGACCTGTGCTAATCCTGTGCAATCACTGTGAAAACCCTCCATGCGTTAAGGTCTGTCCAACCAGAGCAACATTCAGGAGGGAGGATGGCATCGTTATGATGGACTATCATCGCTGTATCGGGTGCAGGTACTGCATGGCAGCTTGCCCGTATGGTGCGCGAAGTTTCAACTGGAAAGATCCACGTCCCTTCATTAAAAAAATTAAAGAGGATTTCCCAACACGTACAAAAGGGGTCGTCGAAAAATGCAGTTTCTGCGAGGAAAGACTTGCAAAAGGCCTGAAGCCTGCATGCGTAGAGGCTTGTACAACGAAAGCGCTCACATTTGGAGATCTTAACGAACCCAATTCTCAGGTCAGAAATTTACTCGCATCTAAACCGAATATCAGAAGAAAAGCTTATCTTGGAACAGAACCAAAGGTATTTTATTTAGAATGAGGCTCTATGATTGAAAAGTCCTTAAAAGGAGATCATATCTATTGGGCATGGGTGGCGTTTCTTCTCGTAATGATTGGTATCGGGTTCATCGCATATATGAGGCAATGGGACCTTGGCCTCGGCATAACCGGTATGGGAAGGGACATCTCATGGGGACTCTACATTGCAAATTTCACTTTTTTGGTGGGTGTTGCAGCATCTGGGGTCATGGTAGTTCTTCCATATTACCTGCACAACTTCAAGGTTTTTGCAAGGATCACAATCTTTGGTGAATTCCTTGCTGTTGCTGCCGTAACTATGGCTATGTTGTTTATTTTCGTTGACCTCGGTCAGCCAGCCCGTGTCTTTAATATTATTCTTTACCCGTCTCCACATTCCGTCTTGTTCTGGGATATGATTGTACTCAGCCTTTATCTGATCCTTAACATCATCATTGGTTGGCGTACCCTTGAGGCAGAGCATCAGGAGGAGGCTCCACCGATTTGGTTGAAACCACTTGTCTTTATTTCTATACCCCTTGCATTCAGCATCCATACGGTAACAGCCTTTATCTTCTCAGGCCTTGGAGCCAGACCTTTCTGGCTCACGGCGCTCCTTGCCCCTCGTTTTCTGGCCTCTGCATTTGCCTCTGGTCCTGCCATTCTAATTATCATGTGTATTATTATGAGAAGGTTTGCAAAATTCGACATCGGGCAGGAGGCAACTCAAAAAATAGCCTTGATTATTACCTACGCCTTATCAATTCATATCTTCTTTTTTCTGGTTGAGATATTTACAGTATTTTATGGCGGTATTCCTGAGCACGTGCATCACTTTGAATACCTCTTGGGTCGTGGAGGACAGTCCATACTCACTATTTCTGCATGGATCTCTTTGGTTCTGATATGGATTGCTTTTCTTCTTATGATCAATCCACAGACGAGGAAAACCGAAGGCACGCTGATTTATGCACTGCTTGCCGTAATTATCGCTGTGTGGATCGAGAAAGGCCTCAGTTTTATTGTACCCGGGTTTATCCCTTCACCTCTTGGAGAGATAGCCCGATACTCTCCGACCTTAGCCGAGATTTTTATAACAATAGGTGTATGGTCAGTCGGCATTTTGTTTCTTACGGTTCTTTACAAGGTCACAGTTTCTATTAAGAAGGGGATGGTTTCTTGATCCAAACGTGCCTATTGGTACAGTTTTCTTAGAAGCCACGACATATTCTGTCCCAGTGTCTTCATAATCTGTTTACCTTCCTCGTCCTTCTCAACCTCACCTTTATCTCGACCAATGCCAATGTTCCAGTAGTGAGATCCCGGCACAATCATCTGGCTTATAAAAAAGAAATGGTTGAGAGAATCAAATCCGTGGATCGCTCCTGCCCTTCGCACGGCTATCACCGCAGCCCCGACCTTCCTCCGGAACATGTCATCGTTTGCCTTTGCCACATATCCTGCACGATCAATGAGGGACTTGATAGGTGGTGTAATATCGGCAAAATATATGGGGGATCCGAGTATAATCCCCTCTGCGCCAAGCATTTTTCCAATACATTCGTTTATTATATCGTCTTTGACAGCGCACTGCTTATCTTTTAATTCGAAACACTTCCGGCATGCTGTGCAGCCTGCCACCTTTTTTCCTGCAAACTGAACCAATTCAGTGTCAATTCCCTCTTTGTTCAGCTCTTCAAATACATATTTAATAAGAATTGCAGTATTTCCATCTTTCCTGGCGCTTCCGTTGAATCCCACCACTTTCATTGTTCCTCCCCCCTTTTCTTTCCGTGCCGAACCCTCGTGGTCGATAGACGGTTTTTTCTACGATACTATCAAAGGATTTTTTGAATGTCAACCATATGCCCCAAGACCAACAGTGAGCACTGCAAAGACCGGGCGCCTTGCGCGTTCCAGTAACTTCTGCTATGATTTTTACGGGTAGAGCTTGGATTATACCCTCACGTCAGAGGAGGCAGGCATGATTGAAAAGACTATAACAAGTATAGAAAACAAGGTACGTGACGCAAAGTCAATAGGTGAGAAAGACAGGACCGACCTTCTAAAGCTCCTCAAAGAGCTCAAAACTGAAGTGACCGAGCTTTCAAAAACCCATGCCGAACACGCCGAAAGCATTACCGGCTTTACCGGGGTTTCAACGCACGAAGCTATGCGGGAACAGAAAAACCTACAACTCATGAAGCTTTCTCTGAAAGGCCTTTCCTCCTCTGTTGATGAGATGGAAAGTTCACATCCCCGGCTTGTGGCCATAGTCAATAAAATCGCCCAGATTCTGGCTAATATGGGAATCTGAACCGACATCTGTTCTGTAGTCGCTGGGTAGATTCATGGTGAATGGATAAAAAACTGGTAAAACTCTGGGACAAACTCGACAAAGAGAAAAGACGTTTTTGGGGTATAAGATCGTCGAATAAATTATATAACAAACAGAGCGTGGGATTTAATTATGAAGTACTATCTTGCCTGAATCCGCTCGAAAGCAACAAGAGCTGCTCCGAAAGCTGCAGTGATCTGGGGTTCATCTGCAACAAGGACAGTGGTTGACAACTCCTCTTGAATGGCCTTAACTAAACCTCTATTCTTTGCCCCTCCACCAGTGAGAGCACAATCAGGAGCATAACTTACACGTGTAACAAGGGTGATAATTTTTGATGCCATGGCTTTATTCAGCCCGGCAAGAATATCTGCAGGGGCAGCACCTTCGGCGATACGGGAGACCGCTTCAGACTCGGCAAACACTGCACATGCTGTCGTGAATTCAACCGGATTGGTGGCAGTGAGGGAGAGGTCACCAATCTCGTTCACATTCATATGGAGTATACGGGCGATGGTTTGTAGGAATTTTCCGCTTCCACCAGCACACTTTTCATTGAGGATAAAGTTTGCAATCCTTCCGTCGTTATCAAGGCGAATGGCCCTGCTGAATTGTGCACCCACATCTATAACAGTCTTAACAGATGGAAAAAGATGATGAATGCCTGTGGCATGACAGGAAATATCTGTTAAAGAATGGTCTGCAAAATCGACCATACCGGCGCCATATCCTGCTGCAACGGTATATACAACATCATTGAAGGAAAGCCCTATCTCCAAAAGCGCTTTCGTCGCAACAGTCCGTGCAATTTCCTTATAGTCCCCTCCGGAAGGCATGACAGCAAAGGAGCGGATGGATCTATCTTCGCAAACAACCGCTTTGGAATAACCGGAACCTACATCTATACCAAGAACAAATGCCATAAATAAAATCCGTCAAGTGTTTTTCGCATATCGAAGAACGTAATGAAAAACCTTTCTTTCTTACTTACAGTTTAACGCTGTAGTTGTTCATGAAAACAACCGCGCTTCTTCCAAGCCATGCCCGCTTCTTGTGGGTACCAGGCCTTCGGATGCGTATTTTTCATATACTTCCTTCCCCACAAGGGCCGCACCAAGGGCACCAGTGATAAGAGGTTCAGGAGGAACTACGATTGGAAAACCAAACTTATGTTCCAGGGCCTTAACCAAACCAATATTTTTTGCACCACCACCGGTGATTGCAACTTCTGGTTCAATCTTCAGCTTGTTCACCAGCGCATAGACCCTTGTGGCTACTGATTCATGAATGCCGGCGACCAGATTCGCAACTGATTCTCCGCCGGAAAGTTTATTAATCACCTCATGTTCGGCAAAAACTGTGCATGTGCTGCTGATTTCCGCAGCTTTGTCAGCTGTAAGGGATATCTCCCCGAGTTTTACAAGGGGAACGCCAAGTGAGTCAGCAATGATTTCGAGGAATCTTCCTGTGCCAGCAGCGCACTTATCGTTCATAACAAAGCCTGTCACTTTACCATTACTTATCTTGATCCCTTTACTGTCTTGGCCACCAATATCAACAATCGTTTTCACTTTGGGGAGAAGGTGGTGGATGCCTTTGGCATGACATGTTATTTCAGTCACCTGTCTGTCAGCAAAGGGGACATTGATCCGTCCATAACCTGTAGCAACTATATAGGCAAGATCTTCAAAACTGAGGGCTGCTTTGATGAGCGCCTCTTCTATAACTTTGTTGGCAAGCTTTCTGTGTTCAGGTCCCGTAGGTCCTATGATCGAGGCGACGATCTCGTCGCCCATTATAACCACCTTGGTCATCGTCGAACCGATGTCTATGCCGGCAAAATATGGGCTCATGGCAACAGACCCTGTGATACATGATCTGTAACGCGTGACGGGAAGGAGTGATAGGGACAGTATTCCCTGTTTGGCTTGTGGCGATGCCCCTTCATTGCAATGCCTGTTCTGTTTGTGTTGAAGCCCATCACGCGTCACCAATTAGGTTTACTGACTTCTTTTCTTATAGGCATCGAGCGCTTCTATAAATGCGTCGATCCTGTTGTGGGTGTCTGCCTCATTGTAAGAACTGATGTCAACAATATCTCCCTCCATGATAAGGATAGGTATATCACCATAAACCTTTTTCAGAACCTGTGCCTGGTGCACAATCCCGGCGTGCCACGACCGGCATGAAAAGGCGGAGTGAAAAACCACTCCATCGCATTTATATTCCTCAATATAACTAATAATACGCTCGACTTTTGGTATAGAGCCTTTACGTTTGCGCGCTGCATCATACCAATAGGTCCACATTCTTACCCATCTTCGGGCAATCCGCTCTAATGGATCATTTGTCGGGGGAAGATCAAGGCGTTCTATTTTTTCACAATTGCGGTAGGTGACTTCCACGGGGAATACGGCACCCTTCTCATTGAAATAGTGGAAATCACCGAGAGCAAACCACGAAGGAAGTCCTGCGCCCCAGACAATTCTGTATTTTTCATTCTCAGCTACGCCCTGTTTGTTTTTAATCTTTTCTGTAAGTTCGTCGTAGAGAGCCTTGTAGAAGTCATAGGCTTCCTGGGTTGCGAGATTAAACGTGAGCGGCACCATTGTATTCATTGCATCGCCCGTGTCCATGGGAGTTGGAATTGCCCTGCGCAGCTCATAAGCATCGATGAATATATCCCACGTCTTTTCCGTTAGATTCACCAGCTCTGAAAGTCTATCCCAATCCATCTTTTTTCCGGTATGCTTTTCACAGAAGCGAACTAGCTCCATGAGCTCTGCCCTTGCATACTTCACATAGATCTCTTCCTGTTCATGGTGGTCCACATTCGGGTCCCATTGCGGATAATACATACCTCCCACGTAGACGGGGACATCCTGAAGATAGTGCTGCGTTGCCTGAGGCCATTTAAACCGGGGGTCACACAATTGCTGTGCACTGCCGATGATCATGTCCGGCCTTCCCATACCGCCCCATGGAGCCTTGGGGGGCATCTCACCGCCAAGTTCTTCTCGCCACATATCAAAACCTATGGTACATGTTGCGTACGTGCAGAGTGACCTGGAAAAGTTATCGGCTTCTGCCTTTCGCAGATATTGCTCTGCTTCACGCTTTGCTGCACAGACACCGGCAAAGCTTTCGCCCCACGCTGGTACAATATCCATGGCCCGGATAATCTCATCCTGACCATCGTTAATATATGCGTCAGCTACCTTCTTACCCTCCTCTTTTGCCTTCAGAGTGGCCGCAAGGTTGCCACGAACGAATTTTGGTATGCTTGCTGCTGCTTTTGTTGCTAATGTTCTTGGTTTTCTTTCTTCAGCCATGTAATTTTCCTCCTGCGGCGTTATGCGATCATTTCAAGGAATGCCTCGATCCTGGTCTTCACCCGGGCAAGGGTGGAGGTAGAATACTCATCCTCCAGGTATAACACTGGGGTTCCCCCTGATTCGATGAAGCTCTTCATTGCCGGAACATCAAAACCGTAGGGATCGCAATATTTATAAATGAAGAGAATGGCTCCATCGACCTTAAATTCCTTTATAAATTGTTTCATGTGACCGAATCGTGCTTCCAGGTTCTCTTGATATGTGTTACCGTCTCCAACGAACGTAGTGGGTATTTTAAGCTTTCTTAAATAACGTTCCGCGATACCCTGGATCGGGTCAGGGGTTGCATCGACATCGGTCCAGTACATCTTGCTCCCTATGGATAGATCATCCATGACCAGGTGGGCCCCTGCCCCCTCAATAGTATCAATAATGGCCACGTCGTCAATCTGGTCACCGATGAGCATAATTCTGGGTACCTTCCCGTTGGCAGGCATTGGCCTTGCTTTTACCTCTTCCGTGACACTTTTTATCAGGGCGCTCGATTCGTCCACAGGAAGGCTCATGGCTGCCACAAGAACCTTCATCATCTCTGTCCCTGAGATCATGGGGGGATTTGATTTACGTAACACATACAGATCCCTCATAAGCTGCCGGTTTTCGTTATGAGCCTTGACTGCCTGAGCAATATCGTCATCAGTGATCTTTTTTCCAGTGAGCTTCTCCAGACTCCTGATGAGGAGGCGCAGGATATCCTTCATAAACTCAATTGATGGATCGTCGGTAACATGGGGAACATTCAGATAGTGCCAATACGGTAATTGAAGGTTATTAGCCCACACGTCATCTGTCCTGTCAATGCTGTCACACTGGTGGGGCAACACCATACCTTCAAGAAAATCAAACTTTCCCTTGATTGCTGCGTCGAATACATTACGAACAAAGGGGCAAATAATTGTCTCCATGTAAGCATCCCCTTTGGTAATTGCTTCAGATACGTTGCCCTTCAACCTGAACGGCACAACCCCCGCCGCTGTCAAGATTTCAATCGGACCAAGAACCGAGAGATAGCCGATGATCTTTTTACCTGACCCTTTCAGCTCCCGCGCCCTCAATCCATATTGACTGTAATATTTGTCAGCTACTGTTAAACCACTACCGTTTGCAAAATTTGTCATTGTTAAACTCCTTTTCTATCTCGTAGCAAGATGACGGGATATTAATAAGTTGTTTCCCTACTGCTTGTGAATAATATAACTTAATCGCGCTCATTTTTTCCATATCTAAAAGTTAAACAGTGTTACACGGAAGAAAAAAGGGAGACTTGTTAGCCTCCCTTTTTTCTTCATTAGCTGAAGTAGAACTCGATGCCGCAAGAAATATCACGCTTTTCATGAAAGTCGATCGTGCATACGTTTAAGCCACTCTGTTGATGATTCTGTTGCAACCATAGGGAGGTCATATTCCCTTTCACTTCTCTTTCTGTCTCTGATAAAGTCGAGCAGAATTACCTTATTATCGAGGGCAATGCATCCGAATATTTCGACAAGCATTTCCTCCATGGGGCTTCTGTCAAGGTAAAAATAGCGGCTGATCTGCCTTCTGTCTTTAACAACGTTTCTCTTGACCGTTGCATTCCCATCAAAAGAAACACAGCCAAATATTTCAACCAATGACTGTTCCATGGATTTTCTAACTTTGTTTATTGCAGTTTTCAGTTTAAGTTCTTTTCCCATGTTACCCTCCTTTGTCTTATCTGACTGCTATCTCATTTACTATTATTCTAAGGCAAGATATGTGCCATATAATATGTTCAATAAAATTAGCACATTAAAAAAACGCCCAGCTCATTACTGATATATATATCAGATTTGAGCTGTAATATATGTCAGATACATGATTAACTGACACATACCACGGATATGTAAACAACATCCCTAAGCATTTTTTCAAACTCTTTCCTATATCATATCTGGCAGCACTGAGTATTCGCTCTGTTAGCATAATCATAGTATCTTATTTTATATAAATACATTGATACTTCTCCATAAATTATATAAACTGTAAAATATGACAGATATGACTCAGGTTTATTCATCAGAAGCCAATGAAAATCAATTTTTCAGAGAAATGACATTGCGTATTTGCGGGAGCCTCGAGATTGAAAAGGCGCTTTGGCATTGTTTTCTCTATGTTCGCAACATAATGCCTGCTGATGAGTTGATTCTTACCGTGTATGACCCAGAGGCGGGAGTGCTTGAGGTTGTGGCCACAGCGGACAGCAATGGCGGTTCTGCCAGCTCCGATAAAATTACCATGCCTTCGTCTGTAAGAAGCCATTTGGAGGAACCTCTAAAGTTCCCAAGGGTACGAATGTCTGAAAATGCATACAAAGATGAAATATTTGCTGTTGTTGCTGAGCGTTACAAATGGGTTGATTCTTCTATTATTGTTGGTAGGCTCATTGTTGAAAACAAATTTGTAGGCTCTTTGATCGTTCGTGCCAGAGGGATAGGAAGATATTCTGATGATAATGCGTCACTGTGGGGCCTTGTCAATGAGCCGGCTGCCGTCGCTCTTGCCAACAGCAGGCGCTACCTGGAGTTGATGAACCTTAAAGAACTCCTGGCAGATGACAGCAAGTACTTTCAGAACGAATTGCGCCGCGGTTTCAGCGAAGAAATAGTTGGCGCAGAGTTTGGTCTGCAAGGAGTCATGGAACAGATTCTCAAGGTTTCCCCACTATCAAGTCCTGTGCTGCTCTTTGGAGAAACGGGCACTGGCAAAGAACTTGTTGCGAATGCAATCCATAGTTTCTCGCCACGACATAATGGGCCTCTAATCAAGTTAAACTGTGGGGCAATACCTGAGACGCTCATTGACAGTGAGCTTTTTGGCCACGAGAAGGGGGCATTTACTGGAGCCGTAGCGCAACAGAGGGGAAGGTTTGAACGAGCCCACGGCGGAACAATTTTTCTCGATGAGGTGAGTGAGCTTCCCCTAAACGCCCAGGTTCGCTTATTGCGGGTCCTTCAGGAAAAAGAGATCGAGCGTGTCGGAGGCAGGCAGCATATAAAGGTTGACGTGCGGGTTGTTTCTGCAACAAACAAAGATCTGAAAAAGCTTGTTGCTGAAAAAGCATTCAGAGATGATCTTTTCTACCGTTTGTGTGTTTTTCCAATCCACATTCCACCTCTCAGAGAAAGGAAGATAGATATACCAGCCCTCGTGGAGTTCTTCCTCCGGAAAAAAGCAAAGGAAATCGGACTCCATTTTATTCCAAAACTTTTACCAGGAACCATAGAGGCGCTCTTAGAATATGACTGGCCGGGTAACGTGAGAGAATTGAGCAATGCCATCGAACGAGCCATCATTATCCAGGGAGGCAAGCCGCTGAGCTCTGAAGACATTATTGGTATTCCAGCACAGCTGGGCGACAAAACCAGACACGAATCGGCCCAGGAAAACCTTACTTTGCGCGATATGGAGGCCGATCACATCAGGTCGGTTATGAAAAAGGCGGGTGGAAGGGTTGAGGGAGAGCAGGGGGCTGCAGCGCTTTTAGGAATGAATCCTGGAACTTTACGGCATAGGATGCGAAAATTAAAAATCCCCTTTGGTCGCACGGCAAAAAAGGAATACGGAAGTTAAAAGATTGGAGAATTTAAGGGATTAAAAAGGAGAGTAGGGGCAAAGGACAAAATATAATGAAGGAAGAAAAGACAAAGGAGCAATTGATCCAGGAACTGGTGATGGCACATCAACGGATCGATGAACTTGAGAAGGCAGAAATCCAGCAGCGGTATCGCATTATAGTAGATACTGCAGACGAAGGTATTTGGGTTTTTGATGATCAATATATCACGACCTTTGTCAATAACCGCATGATTGAGATACTGGGTTATAGCCAAGAGGAAATCATGGGGAAAAGCCTTTCTTTTTTCCTATTTGACGAGGACCTTCCTGATTTTGAACGAAAGGCTTCCCTGCGAAGGCAGGGTATCGCTGAACGATATGAGCGCAGGATTATACGAAAAGACGGGAGCGTTCTATGGACCCATGTATCAGCAACGCCCATCATGGATAGCGAGGGTCGTTTTCAAGGGTCCTTTGCAATGTTCACTGACGTTACCGAGCGTAAGGATGCAGAAAGAGCACTAAAAAAGAGTGAGGAAAAATATCGCAGCATCTTTGAGAATGCTGTTGAAGGAATGTTTCAGAGCACTCCTGAGGGGCAACTGATAACCGCCAACCCATCCATGGCACGCATTTTTGGTTATACTTCACAGGAAGATATGGTTTCCCAGGTGAATAGCATAGGTCTGCAGCTTTATGCCAAGGAAGAATACAGAAGGGCCTTTCAGAAGCTTCTGAAAGAACACGGTTTCGTAGGTGGATTTGAGGCACCGTTTTTCCGGAAAGACGGGTCAATTCTATGGGGAACGCTTAATGTCCGGGCAGTGACCGATGCCGACAAGAATATACTTTACTATGAAGGCACGCTTGAGGATATAACACCTCGCAAAACAGCTGAGGAAGAATTAAAAAAATCAGAAGAGAAATACCGCAATATTTTTGAGAATGCGGTCATGGGTATCTACCAGGTTACCACTGGAGGGCGATTTCTCAGCGCAAACCCTATTCTCGCGAGTATCCATGGATACGATTCCCCTGAAGAGTTGATCAACTCAGTAACTGATGTCAGTCAGCTTTATGTTGATCCAAGCCGTCGCACAAAACTCCAGAGACTGATGGAGGAACAGGGTTTTGTAAATGGTTTTGATATTATCATGCGACGAAAAGATGGGAGTCTGCACTGGGTCTCCAACACGGCTCGCTCAGTCCGTGATGAACAGGGCAAGGTTCTCTACTATGAGGGAACTATCGAGGATATCACCTCACGAAAACTTGCAGAAGAAAGTGCGAAACAATGGAAACAGACCCTAGTGGGCACCCTTCATGCCCTTTCACAATCGATTGAAATCAGAGAACCTGGCATAGCTGGCCACCACAAAAGTGTGTCAAACCTCGCCAGTGCGATTGCCAGGGCTATGAATCTGGGGGATGACGTTGCAGAGAGTACCATGATGGCAGGTCTTGTTCATGACGTTGGCAATATGTCTGTTCCCTCAGAGGTTCTGAGCAAACCAGGTAGGTTGAGCGACCTGGAGTACAGTTTTGTCAAGCTTCATCCTCGCTCGGGTTACGACATTCTCAAAGAAACCGGTTTGCCTTATCCTGTGGCAGAGATTGTGCTTCAGCACCACGAGAGAATGAATGGCTCAGGGTATCCCCAAAATCTCAAAGGTAAGGATACACTGCTCGAAGCGAAAATTCTTGCAGTAGCAGATGTGGTGGAAGCTATAACCTCTAACCGCCCTTACAGGCCAGCCCTGGGTGTTGATGCAGCCCTTAATGAGATACGGAAGAACAGAGGTTTACTCTATGATACCCGAGTCGTAGACGCCTGTCTTGAACTTTTCAAAACAAAGAAGTTTCATTTTGATAAATCAGGACATCATATAGTGTTTGGTTGACTCATCGGCAGACTCCATGGCTCCACAGGAATAATAATTTTGTTGGCGGTTTAGCATTTGTAGCGATTTGTAATGTCGATTAACCTTCCACAAAGCACAGCAGAAGAGCTTGGCCGCTTTACAAGGCTGACAGGAAGAAACAAAAGTGGGATCATCAAGGAAACTACTGGTCTTTTTTGCTGGGATGCCCGATTTAATCAGATAAAATCAGGTATTTTTAGAAGACGAAAAAGCCGGAATTGTGGCCCATAAGGACGTTTTCAGTGCTATAACGTAAAGGCGGTCTTTGATACGAATGTCCTGATTGCAGCTTTCATTTCCTAAGCCTCTCTTTTTTAAACCGAACCCGGGATGGTTGTTCGGTGTCACTGTGTATTAATAATGCACAGTGCTTGTCTAAAAGGCGCGTAAGTAATAGATAGAGTGTTCGTTTCATAATCTGTTCAAAAGAGACCGGTAAGCTCATAGGAGTCTTCTGTTCAGATTGGCAAATGCTGAACCAGTCTTCAGGGTTCTGTGCACGTCACACCCGAACCGCTTCAAGTACCCATACAAATTGGCCTTCATCGAGGAAACAAATTGGTGAGCTGAGTTGTTCTTGCGTATCTCATGCAGAATCCCGGATAGAGTGAAACAACGAACAAGGGGGACAGACAATCTTCTTCATCGTGTATGTTCGCACCTGACGTCAAAACTCATGATATGGAAGGTCCGCTGATCGATCATATCAGCCTACTCTTGTAGGAGACACAGCCCCAAGATACGGTAACACTGAAATTGGGACGAATCGTAGTGCCATTTGGTATGGCATACCAATCTTCATTTCTGAACAGGATTGCTCATGAAGATTCAAGACGGCCGCGCAAAGAGTGAGATATTTGGTTTTATGCCGAATAATTTTGTTGGGGTGAAATTCATGTATATTTCAATACCTATCTGGGGTTTGATAAGAAGGGATACTTGCCAGGCAACAGAAGTTGAAATGTTCTATTTTTTGTTGACATCCTGACCAGTCCACTATCTTTCATTGTTATCTCGCACCCTTGTATATTGTCTGTACTCATTCAGAACAACATCGCAGTAATGTTTCCGGAACGATGGTGTTATATAGTTTTTTTCTGATAGTCGCTCAACAATCTCCTCAGCAGTCCCCTCGTTCACCTGCTTACCCTCAGCGTACATATCAGCCATTATCTCGTTCAGACCCATAACACCAACCTGCGTACCATCGGGAAAAGTCAGCATTCGCCGGCCTGGCGTTGGGGGCACACAGGAGTACATTCCTTTTTGTGTATCATTTGGCATAAGCTACCTCCAGTCGTTATCCTATTACTTTATTCGATTTTCTGATCACAGCTTGGCTTTGTTATTCTTCATGATGCCGTTACCTTGTTCTACCATTGTCCTATTCTTTCATATTTTTTGCCATGATTTCCTGTATTGTTGCTTCGGCAAACCTTTCCCTTATCTTCCATCCCTTTGCTTCAAGGATATTCCTCGTTTTTGGCTCCATGACGCCTACAGTAAGGAGTTCCTTTTCTCTGATACCAGATATTCTTCGGAGTGTGTCTGATACATCTCTCTCCATGTTTGCAAATCTCTGGGTCCATGCCAGATAATCATAAGGCATGATGGCTACCACTGTTCCATCAGCCTTCTCAAGGAGAGGAAGGTTGCCAGCCTTTATGAAACCCCGAATGGGCTCTACCTTTTCATTATAGAAACTCATTATTTGGGCCATGGCTCTCATAGACACGGCCATTTGCTCATTTTTAGCATAGCATGCAGCAATAATGAACATAACCCTGTCTTTTGCAGACTTCATGCTTGCCAGTTCCCCGACAAGGAGCGTTTGTTCGGATGGATTATAACTTGAGTTGCCCAGGAATATCTTGGCTATGGAGTCAGAAACGCCCATCTCTGCAAGTTTCCGTGCATTTATTTCCTGGAGTTCTAATGGGGTCTTGTCCCGAACGAGAGACCTCAGGCTGTCAGCGCTACTCGTCAGAGAAGCTACCACAGCTATTCCGCCTGGAATAAATGCCAATACGGAAAAGGCTGTTTTTACAGTAAGGCTTCCGCGAACTGCTGTCCATGCAAGTGAATCGAGTGTTTCTTGGAGTGGGGAATACGACGAATAAGGATCTACACCAAAATTATAGGCAAGCTCTCGCTTCACTGCCACCTGTCCCAAGGCAGATGCCAAGGCATTTGCACGGTAAGGATCATCGTTTGCTGTCCCGAAGTTTAGCCTTTTGAAAAATCGGCCTATTCCGTTCCCGACCTCTGACATGGTCCTAACGGGATCTATAACCAGATTTTTCGCTGTATAGAAAGTACCCATAGCGGCTTCTTTGGCTGCGTCAGTAAAGACATCACCTTCCTGCAACACCTCCATCTTGTGCAAAGCTCTCAGTTCATGTAAACGTTTTAACAAAAGAACCGTGCTTTCAACTATAAGGGGTCCGTATACTGTTTCTAACTCATATGTACTCACAACGCCGTCATTGGTAATTTTTTCCCTTACCATGTAATTGTGGCCTTTTAACCATTGGCTCGGGATGACCTCTGAGGCCCTTAGGTAAATAGGCGTGCGCTGAAAATCTTGTGAAAAGGCTGGACGAAGGGGCTGCATTCCAATGACACATGCGAACAATACCAAAAAGAATATGAACAAATAATTTCTTAAATTGCCGAGCATTAATGGCCACCAGTAATATAAAATACCGTTGCGTCTCTTTTCCAGTTTATATCTACAAGCAGCAAAAATCCTTGAATCTCTGTACTGCTTTAATTCATTTCACCGAGTGTTCAACTCCCAACACAGAATGCACCCCTCTCCCCACCTTTCCCGTCAGTCAACCCGTTTGTTCACTTATGTGAATTTCCTTGATTATTTGACAGAAAATTATACAATAATACTTCCATGGATAAAAACACCCTCAGGCATGTATCCAAGGAATTTTACAAATACCTTGAGGCAGAGAAAGGAGCAGCATTTAACACAAAGAGGGCTTATAAAGGTGATATTGAGGATTTTGTTGATTTTGTAGAGAAGAGCGCCTTTGATGTCGTAGACCATCAAGCCATCAGGGCATACATTGTAAATATATACAAAGATTTAAAAAAATCTTCCCTTTCTAGGAAGGTATCTTCCATTAAGGTTTTTTTTAAGTTCATGAAACGGAAAGGATACATAGAGGAAAATACGGCATTGGTGATAAAAAACCCAAAGATTGAAAAACACCTGCCCAAATTCTATACCATCGATGAGATGTTCCACTTTCTTGACTTCCTGCCAAAGGACGGTTGGCTCAACATCAGGAACCGAGCGATTTTTGAGCTCATGTATTCAGCAGGAATGCGGGCTCAGGAAGCCCTTGACATAAACATGAACGATATCCACCTGGAGGGTATGTGGGTGAAGGTGAAGGGAAAAGGAGGAAAAGAACGGATACTCCCTTTTGGCGAAAAGGCAAAACACGCTATTGCGGATTATCTTCCATACAGGAGGCAGAAAGGTAAAGCATCAGGAAAAAGCCCTCTGTTTGTGATTGCGTCAGGAGCAAGGCTTTCCTACCGGGGATTACTCAAAATAATGAAGAAACATCAATTGAAAGCCCATCTGTTCAAGGATCTCGCTCTTCATGGCATACGACATTCCTTCGCAACACACATGCTCGACAGTGGCGCTGATTTGCGGAGTATCCAGGAACTCCTTGGCCACTCAAAACTCTCCACTACCCAAAAATATACCCATGTCTCTATGGATAAGCTCATGGAGATATACGACAAATCACATCCGAGAAGGTAAAAAAATGGAAGCCACGACAGTACTATGTGTTAGGCACAGGGGGAAAGTTGCTATTGCCGGAGATGGGCAGGTCACAATCGGATCGACTGTGATGAAACACACGGCGAAAAAGGTACGAAGACTTTACCAGGACCGCTGTCTCGCAGGGTTTGCCGGTGCAACCGCCGATGCCTTTACTCTTTTTGAAAGGTTTGAGAAGAAACTTGAACAGTACAACGGAAACATCATGCGCGCTTCTGTGGAACTGGCCAAGGACTGGAGAACAGACCGTATGCTTCGAAGACTTGAAGCACTGCTTATCGTGGCAGACGCGGAGCACACCCTCATCCTGTCGGGGACAGGAGATGTGGTGGAACCTGATGACGGCGTTGCTGCCATAGGTTCCGGTGGTACGTATGCACAGGCAGCGGCAAAAGCACTTGTAAAGCATACTGATTTATCGCCTATTGATATTGTAACAGAATCCATGCGCATAGCCTCGGAGATTTGCATTTATACAAACGACAGAATTGTTGTTGAGGAGCTATAAGATGAAGACACTCACTCCGAGAGAGATTATGGACGAGCTAAACCGGTTTATCATCGGCCAGAAAAAAGCTAAGAAGGCGGTTTCCATCGCTTTAAGAAACAGGTGGAGACGACAGATGGTGCCGAAAGACCTGAGGGATGAGATAGCGCCAAAAAACATAATAATGATCGGCCCTACAGGTGTTGGGAAAACAGAGATTGCACGGCGACTTGCTAAGCTTGCCAATGCACCCTTCCTTAAGATTGAAGCGACAAAATTCACAGAAGTGGGCTATGTGGGACGGGACGTGGAGTCCATGATAAGAGATCTTACGGAGCTCTCAATAAATATGGTACGTAAAGAAGAGCAGGAAAGGGTGAATGAAAAAGCCAAAGTTCTGGCAGAGGAACGGATTCTTGATCTTCTGATGCCTCGGAGGTCCCGTACAGTAACACCCAATGAAGAAGAGGGGGAGGACACGTCGAGGGAAAAACTCAGGACACGTTTCAGAGCAGGCAAATTCGATGAAACCTTCGTTGAGCTCGAGGTGCCTGATAGGGTGCTTCCCATCATAGAGATATTTTCCGGGTCTGGTATGGAAGAGATGGATATGCAGATTCGCGATATGTTTGGTAACATGTTGCCGAAAAAAACAAAGAAAAGAAAGGTCAAAGTGAAAGAGGCCTATGAGCTCCTGATACAGGAGGAGTCCAAAAAATTGATCGACTCTGACAAGGTCACCAAAGATGCTATTGAACGGGTTGAGCAGTCCGGTATTATTTTTCTCGACGAACTCGATAAGATAGCAAGCCGAAACCATACGCATGGTCCTGATGTCTCACGGGAAGGGGTTCAGCGTGATATCCTCCCCATCGTAGAGGGGACTACCGTGACAACCAAGTACGGCATGGTAAAAACAGATCATATACTATTTATTGCCGCAGGGGCATTTCACATGTCAAAACCATCCGACCTCATTCCTGAGCTGCAAGGGCGTTTCCCTATAAGGGTTGAGTTAGATGCCCTCACGAAAGACGATTTTTACCGGATCATCACCGAGCCGGAGAATGCGTTGATCAAACAGTACAAGGCACTGTTGGCAACAGAAAACATAGAGCTTAATTTCAACAACGATGCGATTGAAGAGATTACTGATATTGCGCAGAGGGTGAACGAGATGACGGAAAACATTGGTGCAAGAAGGCTTTATACTGTTATGGAAAAATTACTCGATGACATATCGTTCACCGCGCCGGATATGAAGGAAGATACTATTACCATAACCAGAGAATACGTGCGGGATAAACTTGGAGAGTTTCTGCAAAAGGATGATCTGAGCAGATACATTTTGTAAAGGATGGAAACATGAGCGAAAAGATAAAAACCCTGCTTGAGGCATTACCATACATCAAACGATTCGCCGGGTCCATATTTGTAGTTAAATATGGCGGTGCTGCCATGGAAGAGGAGAATCTAAAAAAAGAGTTTGCAAAAGATATGGTACTTCTCAAATATGTTGGAATCAATCCGGTTGTCGTACATGGGGGTGGTCCAAAAATCAATAAGCTTCTCACTGACCTGAATATTCCATCAAATTTCATAGACGGTCTAAGGGTAACGGATGAGAAAACTCTCGAGATAGCTGAAATGGTTCTTTCAGGTTCAGTGAACAAGGAAATTGTCAAAAACATCAACGACATGGGTGGCAAGGCAATTGGTCTCTCAGGTAAGGACGGGAGGCTCCTTTTGGCAAAAAAGGTGAAAGGTAAAGATATCGGCCTTGTCGGTGAGATTGTCGGTGTGGATGTCTCAATCATCAAGGACATAATCAAACATGGATACATTCCTGTCATCGCCCCCATCGCAGATGGTCTTGACGGTAAATCTTACAACATAAATGCAGACACAGCAGCAGGAAGCATTGCCAAGGCATTATCAGCAGAGAAACTGATACTTCTTACAGACGTAAGCGGTGTTCTTGATAAGGAAGAAAACCTCATCTCTTCTTTAAAAAAATCCGAAGTTGAAATCCTGATCAAGAACAAGACCGTCTCAGGTGGAATGATACCAAAGGTAGGTTGTTGTGTAGACGCCATTGAGGGCGGTGTGGAGCAAACACACATTATAGATGGTAGAATCCCCCATGCCATTCTTCTTGAGGTCTTTACCGATTCAGGCATAGGAACTCAAATTACAGGAGGGTCTTGAGATGCAGGAAGCGCTCATTCAAAAGGCAAAAAAGTACATTGCAAACACGTACAACAGGTATCCTATTGTTGCAACGAGGGGTGATGGGTGCTGGGTATGGGACCTTGACGGCAGAAGATACCTGGATTTTCTTGCAGGTATTGCTGTATGCAACCTCGGGCATGTGCGTAAGGAAGTCCTTGATGACTTAATTGCCCAGGCCAAAAAACTCTTTCATATTTCAAACCTGTTCTACATGGAGCCTCAAATCAAAGCAGCAGAAGTCATCGTGGATTATTCGTTTGGAGACAAAGTTTTCTTTTGCAACAGCGGAGCAGAGGCAAATGAAGCAGCAATAAAGCTTGCAAGAAGATATTCCTGGAAAAAATACGGTAAGGAGCGCTACGAGATTATTGTGATGGACAACTCATTTCACGGTCGTACCCTCTGCACTCTTTCAGCAACAGGACAAAAGAAGTTCTGGGAGGGATTTGACCCACTTGTTGAGGGCTTTACCTATGTGCCTTTCAATAATATAGGGGCATTGCAGAAGTCAATGAGTAAAAAAACCTGTGCTGTCATGCTGGAACTCATTCAGGCTGAGGGCGGTATATATGTTGCGGACAAGGAATATATTAAGGCGCTTCGTACCCTTACGAAAGAGAAAGATGTCCTGCTCATTCTTGATGAGGTTCAAACAGGCATGGGCAGAACAGGCAAGCTCTTTGCGTATGAGCACTTTGACGTAACGCCTGACCTCATGACTCTTGCGAAGGCCCTGGGAAATGGATTTCCTGTTGGAGTACTTGTGGGGAAGGATAATATAATGGAGGCATTCGAGCCTGGCAGCCATGCATCAACCTTTGGTGGAAACCCACTCGCTGCAGCATCTGTTTATGCCACGTTCACTACAATGGTAGGAGAAGGTATTCTTAAAAATTGCACTGAAATGGGAAAGTATCTCCACACACATCTCCTCTCACTTAAAAAGAAATATTCATTTATAACAGACGTAAGGGGGAAAGGACTCATCTGGGGAATTGAGCTTTCCATAGATGGCGACATGGTTCAGCGGGAGTTTTTGAAAGAAGGGGTTATATTGAATTGTACCAAAGGTACAATTTTGAGACTTGTTCCCCCCCTTATTATCGGCACAGAGGAAATAGACATATTTCACGAGATTGCTGACAGGGTTTTTGAGAGGTTTTCGAAAGATACTGGATCAAAAGCGGATAGACTTATATAGTATTGTAAGAGAGGGGATTTACTTTGAAAAAAGACTTTACAAAACTTCTCGATATCAGCAAGGATGAATGCAGCTACCTGCTTGAGCGGACAGCATTCCTCAAAAAACTGCGTTTGAGCGGAAAAGAACATAGGCCACTGAAGAATAAAAACCTGGCCATGATCTTTGAGAAGGCATCTACAAGGACAAGAGTCTCATTTGAAGTTGGGATGCGTGATCTCGGAGGGCACCCCATATACATGAGTGCCGGTGAGACGCAGATCGGCAGAGGAGAACCCATAAAGGATACAGCCCGTGTGCTGAGCCGCTATACAGATGCTATCATGATTCGTACATACTCACAAAACAATGTGGATCAACTTGCCTACTGGGCCAGTGTTCCTGTAATTAATGGCCTTTCAGACCTTTACCATCCCTGCCAGATCCTGGCAGATCTCTTCACGATTTCAGAAAATAAAGGGGACATGACAGATCTGAAAATTGCATATGTGGGTGATGGAAACAATGTTGCTAATTCGTGGATTGAAGCTGCTATCCTCTTCGATCTTAATCTTTCTGTAGCAACACCGAAGGGCTATGCGCCGGACGAGGCCCTTCTCAAAAGAGCAAAAAAGAGCGGCAGATTTTTATTAACCAGTGACCCGGCAGACGCGATAGAGGGTGCAGATGTGGTCAATACAGATGTGTGGGCCAGTATGGGGCAGGAGAGCCAGAAGGAAGAAAGGAAAATAGCCTTTGACGGATACATGATAGATACGAAGCTTCTAAAACATGCCAAGAATAATGTGATAGTTCTTCATTGCTTGCCTGCCCATAGAAACGAAGAAATCGCAGAGGACGTTTTTGAAAAATACAGCGATGTTATTTTTCAACAGGCTGAAAACAGATTGCATGCCCAGAAAGCGCTGTTGGAATGGCTGATAAAAGGTAGCTCATAGCTGACGAGCTGTAAGCTCAAAGGTAATGCCCATTTTAGGGGCTTTGGGCTGTGAGCTGAGAGCTAAAAAACCGGAGGTATATCATGGGTAATGAAATACAGAAAGTGGTACTGGCTTATTCAGGCGGTCTCGACACATCAATTATCGTCAAGTGGCTCCTTGACAAATACAAATGTGAGGTTATTGCTTTTGCAGCCGATGTAGGGCAGGAAGAGGAGCTAAAAGGACTCAAGGAAAAGGCCATTAAGACAGGCGCTTCCAAGATCTATATTGATGATTTACGGGAAGAGTTTGCGCGAGATTTTGTTTTTTTTGCCCTTAAGGCAAATGCGATATACGAAGGCGTCTATCTAATGGGTACCTCTATTGCCCGTCCACTGATCGCAAAAAGGCAGATAGAAATTGCCAGAAAAGAAAAGGCTGACGCGGTCTGTCATGGCTCTACGGGCAAGGGGAATGATCAGGTTCGGTTCGAACTTACGTACTATGCCCTGGAACCCGGAATAAAGGTTATTGCACCATGGAGGGAATGGGATTTCACTTCTCGTGATGACCTCATTGATTATGCAAAGAAACACGGCATTCCGGTACCTGTAACCAAGAAGAAGCCTTACAGCATGGACAGGAACATGATGCATATTAGTTATGAAGGGGGCATTCTTGAAGATCCGTGGAATGAACCCGATGAGAGTATGTTCCTTACCACCGTTTCACCGGAAAAAGCACCTGACAAACCAACCTACGTTGAAATCGACTTTGTCAATGGGGCCCCTGTAAGGATTGACGGAAAAACCATGTCTCCTGCTAAAATTGTTATGTTTCTTAATAAAGTTGGTGGCAAGAATGGTATCGGAAGAGTCGACATGGTGGAAAACAGGTTTGTAGGTATGAAGTCACGGGGTGTCTATGAAACTCCTGGATGCACAATTCTCCACGCTGCCCACAGAGCAATGGAGTCAATCACCATGGACCGAGAGGTCATGCACATACGTGACGGGCTCATACCCAAGATCTCAGAGCTTATTTATTACGGGTTCTGGTATTCTCCTGAAATGAATATACTGAGAGCCCTGGTTGACGAAAGCCAGATAGGCGTTACAGGGACAGTAAGGATGAAGCTCTACAAAGGCAATTGTATTGTGGCAGGACGCAAATCAGACGTATCCTGCTACCGGCAAGATTTTGCCACCTTTGATAAGGATGTTGTCTATGATCAAAAAGATGCAGGCGGTTTTATCCGCCTTAATTCCCTGCGCCTCCGGATCAGGGCAATGCTCGATAAAAAATAATACCTGTTGCGTGTCAGGCGTTACAGGTTTAAATGAGGTTTAGAATGCAGTCGTACAACCCCCAGGCTATAGAAGAAAAAAGACAAGAAATCTGGGAGCAGGAGCGCGTCTTCAGGGCCTCAGAAGACGGTTCGAGGGAGAAGTACTATCTTCTGGAAATGTTTCCCTATCCATCAGGCAAGATTCACATGGGCCACGTGCGGAACTATTCTATCGGCGATGTGATAGCCCGATACAAGCGAATGCGGGGCTACAATGTACTTCATCCTATGGGGTGGGATGCCTTTGGTATGCCGGCAGAAAATGCCGCCATTGATCGAGGTATCCAACCTGCAACCTGGACCTATGAGAACATCGACTACATGAGGAAACAGCTTAAACGGCTTGGTTTCAGCTATGACTGGGAAAGGGAGATAGCCACATGCGATGTTGATTACTACCGTTGGGAACAATGGATTTTCCTCAAGATGCTTGAAAAGGGGCTTGTCTACAGAAAAAACTCCCCTGTGAACTACTGTCAGAAATGCCAGACAGTCCTTGCAAATGAACAGGTTGAGGGAGGCGCATGCTGGCGCTGTGGTGAAACGGTTATACAGAAAGAGCTTACCCAGTGGTTTTTCGCTATTACCCAGTACGCGGATGAACTTTTTGAATATTGCGATAAGTTGCCTGGGTGGCCTGAACGGGTCCTCAATATGCAGAGGAATTGGATAGGGAAAAGCTATGGTGTTGAAGTAAATTTTCCTATGGAAGATGGCAAACCGTTAACCATCTTTACCACACGACCTGATACGCTTTTTGGAGTCACTTTCATGGTGCTTGCACCTGAACATCCTTTAGCAACGACGCTTCCCAAGGGAACCCCCCATGAGCAAGAGGTCCTTGCCTTTGTTGAAAAAACAAAGACCCAGGACAAAAGTTTTAGAGCTGAAATGGCAGTCAGCAAGGAAGGCGTCTTCACGGGAAAATATGCCATCAATCCCCTGACACACACAAAGGTGCCCATATATATCGGCAATTTTGTCCTCATGGAGTATGGTACCGGCGCCATCATGTCTGTGCCTGCACACGACCAGAGGGATTTCGAGTTTGCGAAAGAGTATAACATCCCTATAATAGTCACCATTATGCCGGAAAAAACGGTTCTTGACCCGGCAACCATGACAGAGGCTTATGAGGGAGACGGGAAGATGGTCAATTCTGGTCCCTTCAACGGAAGACAGAACCGGGAGGCTATCCCATCAATTATTGATTACCTGGAAGAAAATAAACTGGGCAAGCGGAGGATAAACTTCCGTCTTCGTGACTGGGGGATTTCTCGCCAACGTTATTGGGGAACACCCATTCCCATCATCTACTGCGAGAGCTGCGGTACTGTCCCTGTTCCTTATGACGACCTTCCTGTTGTTCTCCCTGTTGATTTAGCGGTTACCATGGTGGGGAAGTCACCGTTGGCTGAATGTGCTGACTTCTATCAGATAGAATGTCCACTGTGTAAGGCACCTGCAAAACGGGAAACAGACACCATGGACACCTTTGTTGAATCTTCCTGGTACTTTCTGAAATACGCATGCCCTGATTATAATGAAGGCCCCCTTGATAGCGCGAAGGTTAATTACTGGATGCCCGTTGACCAGTATATTGGTGGCGTTGAACACGCTGTGCTCCATCTTCTTTATTCAAGGTTTTTCAACAGGGTGCTCAATGAATTTGGCTTGGTTTCTGTAAGAGAACCTTTTGAAAATCTGCTAACCCAGGGCATGGTTATTAAAAATGGGGCAAAGATGAGCAAATCAAAAGGAAATGTTGTTGACCCCGAGTACATGATTAAAAAGTATGGAGCAGACACTGCCAGGCTTTTTTGCCTGTTTGCATCCCCTCCGGAAAAAGACCTTGACTGGAACGACAAAGGTGTTGAGGGCTGTTCCAGATTCTTGCAGAGGGTATGGCGGCTTATAGCAGAACGCATTAATGACATGAGGGATGTTGAGGCAATCTTTGAGCCCTTAACCAGTGACAGCGATGCTGTTCAACTCACCTATCTCATGCATAAAACAATCAAGAAAGTTACTGAGGATATTGACAGATTCCACTTGAACACTGCCATTGCCAGGATTATGGAGCTCGTGAACGGCCTTTATAAATTCCTCGAAAAAGATCGTGAAGGTGAGGACACAAAGAAGCTCACCCGTGGTGCTTTTGAAACACTGGTTAGCCTTCTTTTTCCCTTTGTCCCGCATATTGCAGAGGAATTGTGGGAGATGTTGGGCAAGGATTCCCGGATGATAGGAAAGGAGTGGCCCCGATACAACCCTCAATACGTAGAGGAAGACACAGTTCTCGTGGTTGTTCAGGTTAATGGAAAACTAAGGGACCGCTGCGAGGTTGATCGTGACATAGACCAGGAACAGCTAAGAGAAATCGTCCTTACGCTGGACAATGTGAAACGGCACATTGAAGGAAAAACGGTTATGAAAACGATTGTGGTTCCTAATAAGCTTGTGAATGTTGTTGTTAAGTAATACCCAGTTTGCCTTTGTTTCTTAATCGTTCTGTTGTGAACCATGAACTATCTGCTTATGCACAAAAACAGGGCATGCACGTAAACAAAAGAGATTACATATTATGAAATCAATAATTTATTTGCTAATAACCATCATTATGGCTACGCTGCTCCCAGGGTGCGGATATGAATTGGTCCGGGATAAGGGGATTTTTGGTGGAGAGATTACCACCCTCTCTGTGCCCACCTTTAAAAATACCACCTATGAACCACATGTTTCAAAGTATGTTTCTCAGGCATTTACGAGAGAACTCATGGGCACAGGAGTCTTCAGGCTTGATAGGACAAACACGGACGGTTATATTGAAGGCACTATAAGGGATATCCGAACCATACCAAATACCTTGAGTAAAACAGGCATTGTCACAGAAAAGAAGATGTACATGGACGTGGAACTCATTCTGTACAGGAAAAACGGGACCTTCATCAGAAAGTGGATGTTTTCTGACAATGAGGTATACAGGGCAGATGTTCCCAATTATGAGGAGTACAACAAGAGAACTGCTTATGAGAGGCTATCGGAGCGGATGGCCCGCAGGTTTTCCGCGGCCATCCTTGTGAATTATTAGATCAAGCTTTCCCGTGCAGAAAGCTGTGCACCTTTTTTGAGAGTCTTGAGACTTTTCTTGCTGCATTATTCTTATGAACCACACCCTGGGATGCTGCCTTGTTAATATATGAAACAGTATTTTTCAAAACTGCATCCAGAGATTCCTTCTCTTTGTTTTCCAAGGCAGTTACCACCCTTTTAATATAGGTCTTCATGGTCGATTTAATATGAGAATTTCTTAATCTTCTGTCCTCTGACTGCCTTGCTCTTTTTATTGCCGATTTGTTCTTCCTCAAAATCTATCCTCCTGTAAATTTTGGTTTATTTACCATTAATCTGCAATTGAAGTCAATAAGAATCAAAAGAAACCCTGTCATAGGCAAAAGGATATGGGAAAGGAAACTCACAGCTCTGAGCCGATAGGTCTATGCACCAATTGCTCTTAGCGCTGTGCTTCCCATACTTTCTAAATATGTCGAAATGCGCTCTCGATAGTCTCAGTCTTTACAGGCTGGCTAAAATAAGAGACTGCACAAAAAACAACAAAAGAGACTGGTAATGCAATAACCTGTGGATCAATCATGTTCCAGGGATGGCCCAAAAGGCTATCAGAGCTAAAGAGATACCGGGCTAATCCGATAGCTTTTGATTCCTGCTCATGGACGAGAAGCATCCAGAGAAGCGAAAGAAAGAAGCCGCAGAGGATACTTGCCTTAGCGCCTGCCTTGGTAGCCCTTTTCCAGTAAAGCGCAAAAAGATATGCCGGTATAAAAGTTGCCCCACACAGGCTGAAGAAAAATGCAGTAGCAATGGCAACAATGCTTTCCGGAAGGAGAAGCCCAATTATCAACGTTGCGAAAATGCTAAAAACAATACCGACCCGAGTGACAATGGTGGTTTCCGCCACTGATCTGCCTCTCAACAAAGCCTGCTCGAAGATGTCTCTGCTCAGGGATGTGCCAATTGCATGAAACTGGCTGCTGTTGGCACTCATGGCAGCAGCCATAAGGGTTACGAGAAAAAGGGCCACAAACCACTGGGGATAAAAAATGTCGATAAAAAGCGGTATGATTTTATCAACATTTCCGGATACTGCCTGAATTGACAATTGTCCAAATCTTCCATAAAAAAAGACATTGGTGAGGGCCCCAACAGCAAATGCGATGCCTGTGGTAAAGATGATAAAAAGGGCGGTAAAGGGAATGGATCTGTTAAGTTCTCTGTCTGATTTCAAAGTCATAAACCGGACACTGAGCTGGGGTTGGCCAATGACACCGATACCCACACCCATTATCATTGTGGTAATTACGTACCACCAAAGGGACGAACCACCGGTGGGCATCGAGGTAAAGCCTGAATGCCCCATTGCTTTAAGGTTTTCCGGCAAAAGATATGTTAGCTTTGAAAGCGCAGCATGACCAGGAACTATGCCCCCTACCGAGCTATAGGTTGACACACCTATCCCTATCATCACCACCACCATGATTACGCCCTGAAAGGCTGATGTGTACAGCACCCCTTTCAGCCCACCCCATATAACATAACAGGCAGTAATGAGAAGAAAGGCAAGAAAAGCAGTAGAGAAGGGAATTTTCATGTAGACTTCAATGAACCGGGAAATTCCGATTAAGACTGCTGCTGTGTACAGAGGCATGAATACAAGGATAACAAAACCGGCAAACCCCTGTATGAACCGTGATTCATACCTTCTTCCCAGTAGTTCAGGGAAGGTATGGGCGTCGAGGGCCTTGCCCATTTTTCTCGTCCTTTTCCCAAACACAACAAAGGCGATCCAAACACCTACAAGAATATTGAGGAAGGTAAGCCAGGTGAGGCTAAAGCCATATAATGCGCTGATGCCTCCAAAACCAATAACAGCAGAAGTACTAATGTAGGTTGACCCATAACTTAAAGCCATGACAACAGGATGTACTTGCCTGCCTGCGAGGAGATAATCAGAAACGGTTGTGGTCTTCTTGTAGCCTAGATAGCTAAAATAGACTGTAATAGCAAGATACACAAAGGTAAAGGTGATCAGATAAAACATTATTAAGGAAGTTTTTCGATTAATTCAATTTCTTCTTTTTCCCAGCGTATTTCTTCCCTGTAATCGCCATCCTTCTCGGTAATACCTTTGCGCCAGTTTATAATACCATAGGCAAGGCAGAAAAGGGTGCAACAGACTGTGAGGGCGTATCCGATAAAAACCCAGGTATCGCTGAATCCAAGCATGATAGTATTAATGACATGCAGGTCCTAAAAATGTCAAGGCTTTAATACCCCAACAACAGCGTTCAAAGATGATCCATTTCGTCTTCATTGCTCTCTTTTTTCAATTTTCTATCCATGTAACCCTTTGCAATGTCCTTTCCTCCTAAACCAAAGGCAAGAGAAAATGCAAATATAATTCCTCCAAAGACAATCGCGAAAGCGATGACGATTGTATCTTTGCCGATTCCAAGCTGTTCTAACGCCATGGTACACGAAAGAAGGATCACAATAAATTTTACTGATTTTCCGATCAAACCTGCGCTTTTCATATCAGCATTGACAGAAGCTATGATTGCAGCCCTCCCAAAAAAATTGCCCAGAATATAACCCAGGACGAGAATGAGGGCTGCAGTGAAGATATTGGGTACATAGAGAAACATCCTGTCAATCAGGTGTTCTACCGTCGGTATACTCAAATTCTGCATGGCCACAATAATGAAGGTAATTATTGTGAACCATTTCAGGATTCTGGAAAGGATAAGCGACAGGGGTTCTCTGAAACCACTTCTTCCAAGGGCATCTTTCATGCCCATTTTTTGCGATAACCCATCAAGGTTTATGGCCCGGAAAATTTTCATAAAAATCCATTTCATAAAAAAACCCAGAAGAAAACCAAAGACGAGCAGTATGAGGGAGGTGAAAAGATTCGGGAGAAAGACAAGAAGCTTCTCGTAAAATTTTTCAAAGGGCTCAACCATAATCCTTTCAATAAGATTCATTCCTATACCCCCTTTCGGTCCCATTCACTTAAAAGAACTGTTTTCTTTCTTTCAAAAGCCGTGCACAGCACTTCTATCTTTTCCTCAACCTCGACCGCATTGCTGTTTATAGTGTCCACAACAAAAGATGCAACTCTGCCAATGTATAACGGCGTAAGAGAGCGTAACAGGTGCTCTCTGTTAATAACCTTTCTGTGGGTTGCCAGGGCAAAGCTGAATATCGTATCGACCCAGACGTCATCGGGTATTATAAAATCCTGCGGACAGGAAGCTGTACTTATATCCTTGAAGAAATTGAAAAGACTTCGAGGAAGAATATCCTTCCAAACAAAGCCGAGTTCCTGAACGCCAAGGCAAAACCTGTCAATCATCCGTTCCAGGTTCACGGTTACAGGTTCTAGCCCAACATCATAACGAAAACCAAAGGTTGGCACTGGTTCAGACTTGCTGACATTTTTCCAAACATCTGAATACGTATCCATAAGGTCGAAGGTTGATCCAACTACCTGATAAAGCATTGCACTCAGGTCAGCTCCTGGATCTTTTGGGTCATGGATTTTTGCTCCCAGATATGATTGGCAGATCTTAAAATTATTTGCGATGGCTGTGGTCGTCATCCATATGTCTATTCCGTATCTGGCGACATCCGTCTCCCATACATCTTCTGATAGGAAGTATTTGGCCAGACGACCTGAGAACCCAAAATCCCCGCCTATGGGCTGTCGCACTCGTTTTCCATAAAGGGCCCTCGTTAATGGGTAAACAATGCTATTCGTTATAGTCCCGTCGTACTTATGTCTCTGGTAGAGCGGCGCCACGTAATCAAATTCACCCTCCAGGACAGGCTTGATGAGCAGTTCTATCCACTCGGGGGTTATGCTTCGCAAATCAGAGTCAACCACGGCACACGCTTTTATCTGCAAATAATCTGCTATTTCAAAGATTCTACGGAAAGCACTTCCCTTCCCCGGAATTCCATGATAGGGGGTTGCAATCTTTACAAAAGGATTTACCTTGTGAGATAAAAGAATGGACTGAAAGCTATCAATCGTTGCATCCTGCACAACCTCCATGGTTCCGTCTGTTGATCCACCATCTGAATTGACAAGTACAGTCTTCTTTTCAGGGAAGTATTTGGCGAATCCTCCCTGTACAGCCCTTACAACATGTCCGATTGTTTTGGCGTTGTTGTAACTGGGAATTCCAACCAGAATATCGGCGCTTTTTATAGATTTTATGTAATCCCCAAGACTGTCCGGCCAAATAACGCTATGCATACCTGTTTCCTTACTTTACCAAGGAATGTATGTGTTGTAAAAATTTTATCATTTGCCATTGACCCTTGAGATAATATTCTGCTTTAGTTTTTTTAGATTTCCCCACCCTGACAGTTACCCCCTGCGTCCGTAATGCATTAAAACCTGTTTCATCGGTCTTATCATCTCCAACATAAATGGAAAGATAATCTTTTTTCTGCCTCTTTAAGAGAAACAAGGCTGCACTGCCTTTGTCCCATTTAACCTTGGGAACTAATTCGAGCACTTTTTTCCCGGGCAATATAGAAAAGGTATATCGATACTGGTTACTGGAGATGGTCTCATAAAAAATCTTTTTTATCAATACCCTGTCTTCCTTGTTTGCCATCCTGTAGTGGAGGGAGAAGCCAAACTTCTTTCTTTCAACCAGTGCTCCTCCTATGTTCAGCATCTTTTTTTTGATCTTTTTAAAAATCTGCTCCATAGCCTGTTTCCCGCAAAGGGCATCAGGATGAAGATATGAAAGGTCTGGTCCGGAAATTTCCAGGCCATGGTTTCCTCCGTAATAAATACCTTGTACCGGTACTCTTTTCTTGATTTCCTCAACAGTCCTACCACTTAATACGGCCACAGTTGCCTTTCCAGACTGAGAGATTGCCTCCATCTGGCTCATCGTATCGGATTTTAAAAAACATTGTGCAGGATCATCTTTTATGGGTACCAGGGTGCCATCAAAATCAAGAAAGAGAAATAATTCGGACAAATTATCCTTTAACCTTGGGTCGCCGTTTTCAAAAAAATATTTGGGATACATTGCTTCTCCCTTTCAGGATGTATGCCATTATTCTCCGGCCAGGCGCACATGTGACAGTTCAGCAATCAGTTTCCCTGCCCAACGGTAGATATTGTGTTCTTTTACCATGTTACGCATTCTTTGCATACGCTCAGCCCTCTCAGAAGGTTCAAGGGTGAGAGCAAACTTTATTGAATCTGCCATTTCCTCTATATCATACGGGTTTACAATAATTGAATCTTTGAGTTCCCTGGATGCCCCTGCAAACTGGCTCAGTATTAATACACCATCATTATCGTGACGTGAAATGATAAACTCCTTTGCCACGAGGTTCATGCCGTCATGTAAAGAGGTTACCATGCAAATATTTGACGCCCGATAGTAACGTTCAATCTCCTCATGGCTGTGGTGGGCTTTCAGATATACAATGGGCTTCCATGTTTTGGTCTGATATCTCCAGTTTATTTTTTCTACTGTTTCTTCCACTTCGGACATCAATTCCCTGTATTTTCGAATATGGTCACGGCTGGGCGCACCAAGCTCAATAAATGTAAATTTCTCAACAAATTCAGGGTATTTTTCTAAGAATCGCTCAATTGCCCTGAAACGCTCCGGAATACCTTTCGTGTAATCAATGCGATCCACACCAACACCCAGGTATTTTACCTGAATACCAATTTCCTTCATGATGTACTCACGTATAGATGTATTGTCATTGCTTGTGGCTTCAGTTTCTTTTTTTTGATCATAACTGACACTTATTGGGAATGGTTTTACCAGCGTTGTGTGTCCGCTTCGCTTGACAGAGAATTGCTCCCAGTCTATCTGAGATTCGAGAAATCTGTCCACAGTGTCGAGGAAATTATTGCAGAAAAATTGTATGTGAAAGCTTAACAGGTCTGCCCCGAGCATGCCGATAAGAATCTCCTGACGCCAGGGGCAGATTCCAAAGGATTCTGGGTTTGGCCAGGGGATGTGCCAGAAAAGTGCGACCTTTGCATCAGGCCTCCTCTGCTTTATCAGAAGAGGGAGAAGGGCAAGATGATAGTCCTGGATCAACACAAGAGGAGATTCTTCCATGGTTATCTCCTCCATAAGTGATTCTGCAAAAAACTCATTGACTTTCTGATAACAAATCCAATCCTCTAAGCGAAAAATAGGACGTGTATGGGTGATATGACATAATGGCCAGATGCCTTCATTCGAAAATCCATAATAGTAGCCATCCTCTTGCTCCTTGGTAAGCCATACGCGTTTGAGGGTGTAAGCTGGTTCTTCCGGAGGAACACGCACTTTATTGTAAGCATCGACAAACTCTCGATCAGCATCACCACTTCCATGAGCCAACCAAATGCCGTCGCATATCCTCATAACCGGATCAAGGGCGGTCACAAGGCCACCAGCCGGCACAATACATTTTGTGGCCCGCCCCTCTTTTACATGCATATATGGTTCTCTGTTGGAGACCACAAACAGCTTTTGATCCTCCAGTTCCACCTTCATAAATTCCTTGAGACTGTCTGCGGTCCAAACAGAATCTGACTTTGAACGTGATCTTACCTCTTCTTCCGCCTTTGCACGGGCCATGGAGAGACTCTTCGCCAGCTGGGTTACCTCGGATATAAGAGGGGTTAATATATCACCCCGTATCGGAACTACAGGGTTTTCTCTTTCTTCTTTTGAAGTTCTGAACTCTCTCATCCACTCGGCCAGGCGTGCTATTGGTCCTGTTATGCTCCATCTGACAACCAGTATAGTACTGAGCACAACCAGCAGGGAAAGGGTGAAAAAACGGAGGACATTGTCTTTCCATATTTCACGGAGACGTGTGTTGATGTAAGAAGTATCGTTGAACGTGGTCAGCGCCCCTGCAATTTCAGCGTTTTCACTGTAAATTGGAATTACATAGATATACATCTTCTGTTCCCCGATAGTCATAAAGCTTCCTATGGAACGGTTTTCAGCCACTGAGTTTACTGCCTGTGGGAAAGGCTGAGTAATTTGGGACCTCAGATGGGCAGTTAAGGTGAGGGCGTTTCCCTGTTTGTCAAATACCGCGATCCCTTTCAGTCGTTCTCGATTTCCAAATCTTTCCACAATACGGTTTAACTTTCCAACAGCATTTGACTGTATAAGCGGTGCAATAGACTCCTGCAAACTTTCAGCAAGAATTATGGATCGCCGTTCAAGATCCCTTGCCAGACGGCTCTTCTCATAGTTAACCTGGTACAGGGAAAAAGCAAAAACTGCGAGTGCTACAACCAGAACAAGGGAAACGATGAGACGAATAGTTATCTTCATATACTCAATCCTGAAGTACCATCCTCTCCCCTTTCCAATGTATACCAGATAGACAGGTAGTCCCTTATCTGCCTCGTTATAAGAAAATGCTGTCGTATATGTTCCTTTCCTCTCTCGCCCATTCTCTTTGCCATCTCAGGGTTATTAAGAAACTGTCTTATCCTGAATGCGGCACCTTCCACAGAGTGAACAAGAAAACCGGTTACCCCATGTATTACCTGTAATGGTATTCCTCCTACAGCGCCTCCGATCACAGGCTTGCCTTTCCACATAGCCTCTGTGACAGTAAGGCCAAATCCTTCTTTGAGCGATTTCTGGAGCACAACGGTGGCCATCCTCTGCAGAGCGTTTATATCCTTGTCGCTGAACGGGGGCAGCAGCAAAATGTGGATATCGGGATCAGAAGAAGCAAATTCCTTCACCAGCGCCAGCACTGCTGCCCCCTCGGGGTCGTCCGTTGCAGGACTGCCTGCGAGAACCAGAACACAGTCATTGTATCGTTTTACCATGCGGTATGCCTCGATAACCCCAGTAGGATCCTTAAATCTGTCAAAACGGGAAACCTGGAGGATTATGGGTCTGTCAAGGGGTAAACTTAATTTTTCGGCAGTTTCCCTGACCTCCTCTTCGGTGAGATCCCTGTTCTTGTCACTCAAGGGGTCGATAGATGGAGGTATAATGAATTCATCAACGCCCATTGCTTTTGCAAATCTGGCAACTGAAAAGACTGCGGCATCATATTTTTTACAGTATTGAAACAAATGATCACGGACTTCTTTCATTGGGTTTGATACATCAATGTGGCAGCGCCAAATCCATTTGCCTGACTTCTTGAATTCGATCAGGGGGGCAGGCTGGGGATCGTGTATTAAGGCAGCATCAACTTCATCAAGCTGTATTGTTGCCATATTTTTTTCATTCACGTCAAAATGGTGTTGCCACATCTTCTTGGTGATAATCTCTCTGTTGCCCTGGAGGGCATTATGAATCTTTTTGGTAATATCGAAGAATTGCTCATCACCTTCGATAACTTCCCATCGCGCTCTAATGCCGAGTCCCTGGAGGATAGGCATCATACGGTGTAGTATCTCTGCTACTCCTCCCCCTGCCTTTGTTGAATTGACATGAAGAAAGGACTTCCCACCCATCTTGTCACCAAGTCTTTTTAATAGAATAAGGTCTCCCTTAGGTGATACCCCGGCATATCTACTTATCATGGCTTTATCACCTCCATGGCACACCTCAAGTCATTGTCAACGGCATCTACAATATGGGTTCGTATCCCTTCAATGTTGTGCATAAAGGGATCGATGGCCCGGATAGACCTGGCTAACCCAGGATTACCCAACACTGTTTCGATCCATGCTGAAAAATCGTCACCACCGTGGCGAATTCGTGCCTCATAGAAGTGATAATATATGCAGGCCTGGTCAACGTATCTGATTGCAAGCAGGAACTCGGCAAGGTTATGTGCCTGTACTCCGACAGGAAAGATTAGGGTGACAGTTTCGTTGAAGTAAAACTCATCTCCTGACATAGCATTTCTTGGCTTGGGGAAGTTTCTGATGTAATCATCTATCTCATCAAGAAATTCTTGCCTGAGGCTCGGTATATCCTTAAAAGCAAAAGGGTCGATATTGGAGAGGCGTTCAGAAAGAGCCCTTTCCTCAAGGCTTTCACCCACCCAATGGGCAAAGTCGTTTGTATATTCAAGAATATGCCCTTTCAGGAAATACTGATAGGTGTGATGGAACAAGCTCTCATTGCTAATGGCTGATATTAATGCCCTCAGGTCATGGATGTTTCGAGCCTTCTTTCCTGTGGCCTTCAAGATGGTTACACATTCCATAAATTCAAAAGGCTTTATTTCGTCCATTGTTCCTCCACTCACAGGTATTTAGAACAAGGCCCTATTTTTACCTGTTGTCCGCTTCAACAGCCTCCCTGATTGTATCGAGTATGTCTGGTATGGCTGCAAACACCCTATCCCAGCCTGCTATAAGAGGAACTCCAAGGGGATCCTTCACAATAACTTCTGAGGACCTTTTTAATCCCTGCGTAAAAATTTCCACTGCCAGGCTCTCCTCGTGGCGGTCAAACAGGAGTCCGTTAACAGAAGCGTCGTCTTCATATCTTTTCAACATATCCTGGGCAGTCCTTGCGTATGTTGTCATCAAGGTCTTGAAGAAGCTGTCGGAAAAGATAACACCCTCTGAGGCAAGGGTTCTAAAAACAGATTTACAGATATCGACAGACATTTTGTGCAGGCCTTTTGAAGCATCTTCAGGAGAAAGTGCCTGATGTTTATGTTCGTAATTGTCGGCAATATCAATCTGACAGACCCTGCTTATGGAAGTGTTTCTGTAGACCTCTGCGAGTGTTCCCACTTCCAGGCCCCAGTCCCCGGGAATCCTGTTGATTCTTGCAAGGTTCACATCCATGGAAAACTCACCGGCCAGGATATAACGGAAACTGTCAAAGAAAGCCAGCAACGGATGGTGGCCGAGAATCTTTTGAAGAGCCCTTATAAGCGGTGTAACAAGGAGCCTTGTGGCCCTTCCATGCATCTTGTCAGTTACTCTCGCGTAATATCCTTTACAGAAATCATAATCCATACCTGGATTGGTGACAGGGTAACAAAGACGAGTAAGCATATCTTTCGTGTATGTGACTATGTCACAGTCATGAAGGGCTATGGCGTTGAACTGATGCTGAGACAAGACATAGCCGTAGGCCATCCATGCTGATCTTCCTTTTCCCTCCAGACCGGTGGGCAATCCCTCTGATTCAATAGACTTGTAAATTTTTCTCATCCGTTTACCATTGTTCCATATAACCCTTGTTTTTTGAGGAAGAACGGAAAAAAATGATTTTGCTTCAATGAATTCCTTTTCAGATGCAGGCCCAAGAGTAACTACAACCTCTTTTATGTAGTTTACTTTTTTCAGCTCCTCAACAATATTCTGGAGGGCCTGACCTTTTAGCTCGCTGAACAAAGAAGGCAGCACAAGAGCAATGGGCCGTTCCTCGGCGTATTGTTCGAGCTTGGTTTCAATTGTTGTCTGATTTTCCGCATTAAGCCGGTGAAAGGTTGCTACCACTCCGGTCTGATAAAAATCGGACACTGTAACCTCCTTAATCTTTTAGTTATCTGAGGGACAACACTGTTAGCCCTTCGTTCTGGGCAGCCTGGCTGAGCAAAGGATCAGCAGAAGAAAAGAAGACAGCAGTTTCGGGTCGACTCTTTATTTCTGAAAAAGATGCACTTTTACACTTCCCGTATTCACTTGCGAGAAATAGGGCAGCCGACAAATGCATAGCACTCAAGCGAGGCAGGTCATATTTCATGGCTAGGTTCCCTGCTTCAAGGTCATCGAAATCAACCTTAATGTAACTCTCCCAGTCTTTTATGAATGTACCTGCAATGAGATCATAGTCGTTCTTCGAAAGGTCCCCTTTCCTGTATCGTACGCTCAGCGCACTTATTACTTCTGTATATGCAATACGGCATGTCGCCACATATTCTGCAGACCTTATCCAGGCTCTCACCAAGCCTGAATCTGGCTCCTGTACATACAACTTTACCAGGCTGCTGGCCCCCAGATAAAGAATCATTCCCGCTCCTCCAGTATGGTTGAAGAAAGAGGCTTACCTTCAATGATAACCTCTTTGTTAAGCCCCTGAGGTTTTCCTCCAGCCCACCTCGCCTTCCCGGATTTTCCAAGGACTCTTAACAACCGGAATTCACTTGATAGAGGGCTCAAAAGTGCAACCTCTTTCCCCCTATCGGTTACAAGGATAATCTTGCCTGTCTGGACCTCATCGATATAAGCACTCAGTTTTTCTTTGAGCTCCCTGATACCAACTATTTTCATTTTCATATCTCCGTTTTATTGAACAATAGTAAATAATAATAATTAAGTAGTTACATGTCAAGTAATAATGTAGTCACAAATTATATATTAGAATAACCTTTCAAATATTAATATGAGACTTCATTACCAATAAATGTGGTATATATTTAAGGTAGTGAACGTGAGAAAAATCTTGTTATAGCGAATATATATTGTAAATTACCAGGGAGTAATAACAACATGGCAGATAATATCATTATCTTTACTGATCTTGATGGGACCCTTCTCAACACAACCTATGAATATAACAGTGCCATGCCTGCCCTTGCACTTATAGAGAGGTATAAAATCCCGCTCGTTTTTTGCTCTAGCAAGACAAGATCTGAGATAGAGCTTTACAGAAAGAAGCTCGGCAACGATCATCCTTTTATCTCTGAGAATGGAGGAGGTATTTTTTTGCCAGTTGGTTATTTCGAACCGGATAAAATAATTCCTGCACATGAAAGAACGTTAAGCAATTGTTATGACGTGATAACACTGGGGGCCCACTATGGAGAGCTGCGCACAACACTGATCAGACTTCAAAGGGAAGGATTTCTGATAAAAGGATTTGGAGACATGTCTACAGAGGAGGTATCGCGGAGAATGGGGCTCAGCACGGAAGAGGCAAAAATGGCTCAACAGCGGGAATTTGATGAGCCATTTTTTTATGAGGATAAAGAAGGTAATCTCCATAATCTTTTGAATTCTATCAAACAAAAAGGGTTTAAATATACAAAAGGCAGAATCTACCACCTCATCGGGCAAAGCGACAAGGGCAAGGCAGTCTCCATTCTCATTGATTTATATAGACTAAAATACGGGCCAGTAACAACAATCGGTATTGGTGACAGCCAGAATGATCTGCCAATGATGAAAAAAGTAGACATATCTGTGGTTGTGCAAAAACCTGATGGAACCTACGATCTTTCACTCATGGCAGGGTCAAAACCCATTAAGGCTGAAGGCATAGGACCTGAAGGGTGGAATAAAGCCATGCTTCATCTTATCCCTAAACTGTTGAGTCAGTCTCAGGTGGATAATTGACTATCCTATAAGGATAATCTGAAGATCCATGACATTCGTACCTGTTGGACCGGTGATAAGAAGTTCTCCTGTTTTACTGAAGAACGTGTAAGAATCGTTGTTCACAAGATAAGCCCTCGGATCTAGCTTTAATGATGTTGCTCTTTCTATGGTCTCTCCGGTCACAATCGCACCGGCAGCATCTGTTGGCCCGTCTGTGCCATCAGTGCCTGCTGAGAGGAGCACAATATCTTTCTTGCCAGCAACCTCAAGGGCAAATGCAAGGGCGAGTTCTGTGTTTCTTCCTCCTTTGCCATTGCCCTTAACAGTCACTGTAGTCTCTCCCCCTGATATGAGACAAATCTTCTTGCCATCTTTTTCTTTGAGCAGTTGTTTTGCTTCGATTGCGTTCCTGGCTAGCCAGCATGCAACATCTATAGCCTCACCCTGGATTTCGGTCGAAATAATCGTCGCATCAAATCCAAGCTCTTTTGCCTTTTCCATGGCTGCGAGAGCAGCTTTTCTATTGCTTCCTATGATGATGTTTTCAACTCCTTCAAAGATATGGTTCCCCTCTTTCGGGTTATCGGGAAATACACCTTCAACTCCTTTTTTTAAAACATCCAAAACCTTTTTTGGGAGCTTTTCAGCCAGTTGATATTTCTCAACCACATCATGGGCCATTCTATAGGTGGTACTGTCTGGCGTTGTGGGGCCTGACGCAATAACGTCGAGCTGGTCTCCAATAACGTCTGAGAGTATGAGAGAGATTATCCGTGCAGGGTATGCATATTCGGCAATCTTGCCGCCCTTGATCTCTGAAAGATGTTTCCTTACAGTATTCAGTTCGTTTATGGACGCACCGGCCTTGAGCAAGAGTTCTGTTGCTTTTTGCTTGTCATCAAGAGATATCATACCTTTTGGTGCAGAAAGGAGTGCAGAACCACCACCGGATATGAGACAGAGAACAAGGGTTTTCTCGTCTGCCACTTTAAGCATTGAGATAGCTTTCTTTGTTGCGATTAAGCCATTTTCGTCAGGTATCGGGTGACCTGCCTCGTAAAGATCAATATTTGCATGGAGATTTTCGGCAAGGAGATGGCCATATTTTGTGATTACAATGCCGTGGGTTACAAGTTGCGGAGCCTGATCAGAAATAGCTTTTGCCATCAGGAATGCAGCCTTGCCAAAACTGACAAGAAAGAGGTTGTTGAACCGTCCATTTTGATAGGTAGAAAGGATGTGAGGAATGTGGTGTTGCACAGAAGCATAGGGATCGACTGCCTTCAATGCAGCGTAAAATATGTCTTTTGTAATTTCCCTTCCGCGATAGTTCATTTAATTTAGAATAAGATCCCTCTCCAGGATTATAAGAGCAAATTTAGCAGCCTTTATCTCTTCAGCCTGTACAATTAATACTACAGGTCATTATGAATGAGTTCCTTATCATATCACAGTGTGTTCAACTTTCCTGATATAAATGTTTCTTTCTGATCAATCAACCCGGAAAATATACATTTGATCTCCCCAAGGTAAGGGCAGGTTTCAAGCTGAAACCCAATGTGGACTTACGATTAGCCGCTGCCAATCAAGGTTCTGGTGGGTTGCCTTATTGCTTCAGGGTTGATTTCCCCATTCTTTTCGATTATCATAGGGTAACCGCATAAATCATTGCAAGAAAACAATAGGCCTAAATAATTAAAGAAGCGGGGCGTATCATGCATATCTCCAGACTTATCAAGCCAGATATCTTGGAATTGATCGAAAAGAAAGACTGGAACCAGTTGAAAGATGTTCTGTCACACTGGCCTGCGCCTGATATTGCCGATTTCCTCATGGATGTGGAGATGCCTGTCCGGATCTTCTTGTTTCGTTCTTTGCCAGGGAAGGTGTCTGCCGATGTGTTTTCCTATCTTGAATCCAGGGACAAAGATGAGCTTCTCCAGGCGTTAAGCGTTGACGAAACTCGTTATCTGTTAGCCGATTTGAGTCCGGATGACCGTACTGAACTGTTTGAGGACCTCCCTGGCCAGGTGATCCAACGGCTCCTGAATCTTCTGAGCCCTCACGATTATCTGGAGACGGTGGAGCTCCTGGGCTATCCTGAAGAAAGCGTAGGCCGACTGATGACCCCTGACTATGTTGCTATTCGGCCTTCGTGGACCGTTGAACAGGCCCTTGACCATATAAGACGGCTCGGCAAGGATAGCGAAACAATCAATGTGATCTTCATTACCGATGAATCATGGAGGCTTATTGATTCCCTTGGGCTCAGGAAGCTGATTCTTGCCAACCCCACGGACACGATAGAGCAACTCATGGATTACCGGTTTATCAGCATTTCTGCACTGGAAGATAGAGAGAAGGCTGTAGAGTTAATAAACCGATACGATCTTGTTGCTCTTGCCGTGGTAGACAATGAGGGAATTTTGCTCGGGATTGTTACCGTTGATGACGTGATCGATGTGGCCAGTCAGGAGATAACAGAGGACTTCCAGATGGCGGCAGCCGTAACGCCTTTGAAGGAAAGCTATAGCGAAGCAAGCATCTGGTTTCTCTATCGCAAACGGATAGGATGGCTCGCGTTCCTCCTTCTTGTGGGCCTTGTCTCTTCAACAATCATCGCGCATTATGAAAAGACTCTGAGTGCAGCTATAGTGCTTACCGTTTTTCTCCCGTTACTTATTGACAGCGGCGGCAATACAGGGGCCCAATCATCCACGCTTATAGTGAGAGCCATTGCGGTTGGCGATGTGGAGCTCGTCGAGTGGTTGAGGACACTTGCCAGAGAACTCCTCCTGGGCATGACCCTTGGCGCGACCATGGGTTTTATTAGCTGGTTCCTTGGTTTTTTTGTGGGTGGCTTCTCCATTTCTCTCATTGTCGCGTCAACCATGTTTTCTATTGTTCTCGTGGCAAATATAATCGGTGCTGCCCTCCCATTGGTCCTCACGCGTTTCGGTTTTGACCCGGCTGTTGCAAGCAGCCCGCTGATTACGTCCATCGTTGATGTGATAGGGCTCATTATATATCTTTCCATTGCCACATACACCCTGGCTTTGTGATAGTAAGAAGGGTTGTTGATTGCTAACAGACCTCACCCTCTGTGTGCAGGCAGAAACCCCTGCAATAGCATGTTTTCCTGATTTCCACATAAAGTGGAGAACGATACCATGATATATACAGCATCAAACCAACAGGATTTTCCGATTGTTGACAGCAGTTGGAAAATCCCAGAGATTCTCTCTATGGTGGTTGCAGCCAGTCTGTGGGAACTTCCGGTGGTAAACAAAAATGACCTGAGAAAGGTGGTTGCAAAAAGAACATCACCAGAATTTACCTTGACCAGAGAATATGAACGAAAAGAACATATTCAAGCTCCTCATGACCCTTTCATGCAATGCCTGTATCGAAATGGTAAAAATCCGCAAAGGAGGCCCAGCAGACCTCCTTTTTTGAATTATGCCTGTTGCGATTTAGACCACAATTTGTCAATAAGTTCCTTTGACGGTGGTTTTGTCACCATGCTCACTAAAAAATAGATAACGCCACAGCCTATGACAAGCCACCATTCGAGGGTACCCATTCCAACTGTCTTTTTCACCAGAACAGCATATCCCCCATAAATGCTCATGCCTGTACCGTAAAGCACGCAGCATAGCGCCCCCCACTTTGTAGCTCTTTTCCAGTAATAGGAAACTGCAGTGACAAAAAAGAAGATGGCACCAAGGCCCATAGCTGCAAGGCCCATGAAGATTGAGAGAAGCGGCGGGGGATTAACCAGGGTCCAGTAGAAGGGGAGGAAGAGAAAGAGAGCAATGAGGAAGTAGCCCAGATAGAGCATGGACCTGTCGGAGGTCCCTGGTGACCAGAGTTTAATAACGTCACGGGTAATGTTTGCACTCATAATGAAAACCATACCGGCAAGTGTGGAAAGCGCTGCAGCAAAAAGGCCCATTACATAGAGGGTCATAAGGGGGACACCGCCGACAGCAAAGGCAAGATAGGGCGCGGCGAGGTCTCCCATCCACGGTTTGATTGCAAGAAGCTGGGGTCCGAAAATCATTCTTGCGACAAGGCCGTTGGAAGAGCAGTCGAGCATGATAGGAACGCCGGCGATCAGGTATACAACTGTAATCAAGATCCAGAAACCCCTTTTATTCAAAGTGCCCATGCCGAGGAACCGGCTCACGTTGTGTGGGAAGCCGATAGCCATGGTAAAGAAGATGACCGGTGTGGCAAGGATACCGACAATACTTGAGAAGAGCTGGGTAGGACCTACCTGTGGCAGTTCAGGTCGCATCAGCTTAATGAGCGCCGGACCTACTTTGGGTTCCATGTAGAGTTTTGCTGATATCTCATAAAACCCCCCGGCCCAAATTAGCGCCCAAATCCCCAGGAGCGCACCTACAAAACCGAGGAAGGCACCCTGGAAGGCCATGGACCACTGGGTTCCGACATAGCCGCCAAGGACCATGTACAGCCAGGCAATAAAAATCGAGAGGAGCAGACACCAGATGGGAGGTAACCCTGTCACCGTGTACCATACGCCCCCTGCTGCCTTGAGCTGTCCCACAGAATACATAAACAAGAAATAAAGCATGATTATGGCAATTACGGTCTGAAGCATCTTGCTTTCAAACCTTCTCCCGATAGTTTCCGGCAGGGTGGCAGCACCAAGCTTTTTCGAGAATGCCGCAGTTTTGACAGCAGCAAGCCAGCAGCATGGGATTAGTCCGAGTAAGCTCCAGATACCGGCAAACCACATGCCTGAGAAACCCACTGAATACACAACCCCTGTGCTGCCGCAGAAAGCCCAGCCTGATAGGTATGATGCAGACAAGGCAGCTCCTGTTATCCAAGGGCCTATGTCTCTCTTGCCCACAAGATATTCATCAAAAGTTTTCCATGATTTCCTTGAGAGCAGACCAAGTAATATGGAGATCACCAAAAGAATCCCTACGCCAACTGCCCCGTAAATTGCTGTAGTAGCAGTCGCCTTGGGTACGGCCATAAACTGAGGGTTCATTCTTTCCACCCCCTTGTGATGATCCATGTCCCTATGAAGGTCATGAGGAAGAGCCCTATGATAAGGACCCACCACACATACCATGGCGCGAGAAGGACCGATGGATCAGGCAATGTAACAGCCGGTGGTGCTACTGGTGTTGTTGGTTGCATAAATTACCCCCTTATTCTTAATTGTGGAAAAACTGTTTTAACGAATCACCCCCTTTTATAAACAGTATTTCGTATACCCTTTAATGAGAAATGTTGTTTCTTGATGATTGTTCTGGCTCGAACATGTAGATTAATCAAACCCCCCACCTCTAAAGTATTATTTAATCACACGGGGTTCGCCATATGTCAAGCGTTAAATGCCTGCAACAGTATCAGGCGGTGTGCTTTCCTGCTGACAAAACGAAGATTCTGCGCAGTCTGCCAAAAAGATATTGACTTTTCGTGAACAGGTTGATAAGAATTATCTGTATTACTGTTAAAAGTACGGTTAATGGGTTCAGGGTTGTTACAGCGCCCTGGAGGTATAAACCGGGATGGTCGGGCCGCCACCTGAAAATAATTCAGGTGGCTTTTTAATTTTAGGGTACAGTAACGTAATTGCTGGCCAGGTTCAATGTGGCGGACTGAAAGAAAAAAGGAGGGTATCATGGTAAAAAAAGTATTATTTGTGGGGTTAGCAGTAATGTTGCTTCAGTGGGCGTTATTTAGCGGCCTTAGCCTCAGCTTTGACAATGCTCACCTGCAACAATTCAATAGCACCAACAAATGCGAGAAGTGCGATTTGTCCGGTGCAAATTTTTCCAATGTGGACATGACCGGTGCCAGACTAATAGGGGCCAATCTGTCCGGAGCCAACCTTTCCGATGCAATATTCAGTGATACGAACCTGACAGATGCGAACCTTACCGGTGCGAACATCAAAGGAACGAATTTTTCAGGCGCCAAACTTTCCAACGCTACATGGATTGATGGAAGGAAATGTAAACCTGGCTCCATGGGTAAGTGCAAATAAAATAGAATCTCAAGATATAGAGTAAGGGTCGCAGGGCTTGCGTTCACGAAGTTGGTGTCGCAAGCCCTGCCAATATATATAATTACATTGCTCACCACAGGGTTCCTGTAGTATTATTGGTATATTTTTCCACACACTGCAGGAGGTGCATATAATGTATAGGCACAAAATCTTTATAGTGCCTGTTCTTTTAATTCTAGTGGCCGTTCTACTCACAGCGGGTTGTCAGCAGGAAACGACTGCTAAAGACTACTACCAGAAATCATTCCAGTTTATCAATGCTGGCAATACACAGGACGCCATAGATGTACTCACCTTTGCAATCGATAAAGACCCTTCTTTTTTTGAGGCTTATTACAACAGAGGCGTGCTGTACTATTGCCAGGAAAAATACCAGAAAGCCCTTGATGACCTTAACAAGGCGGTCAGCCTGAACAGACAAAATGCCGGTGCATTCGCGAGCAGGGGCACGGTGTATGATAAACTCAGCAAACCTGATCTGGCTCTTGCTGACTTTAAGGAGGCAGCACGCCTTGGTGATAAGGAAACGCAAGATTATTTGAAATCTAAAGGTATTGCCTGGTGACATGACAATATCTTTAGATCACCAGATATCAAGGATAAAGAAATGCAAAGAAAAACGTTAACAGTTGGGAAAATACTGACCATGGGCGCTGTCATTGGCGTAACCGTCATTATCATTGCCTATTTCATTGTTTATACTCAACATCGAAAGGTCCTTGAGGGATCAAGGCAAGGGTCCCTTCCCAGAACAAAAGAGTTGGTAAACCTTCAATTCTATGCCAGCGACAATGAAGGCAACCATTCTTACGAAATCGATCAGCAAAAGGAAAACCCCCGCGGAAACATTCATGTATGGAGCAGGCTTGTGTATACCCCGGAGGGCAAGAAAGATTATATCCAGAAAAGAATGCACAGAAATATGTTCGTGGAAGGTTTTGACACCCTTGCCCGGAGAGATATCCTGTACGAACTCAAATGCACCAGGGATCCGATGGAATATGCCATTATCGAGGTATTTGAGGTGGACAGCCAGGGCAAGACCCTCGATTATGGCAAGACAGGAAGTTCTAAAGACTGGGAAGCAATCCCTGAGGGAACAAACATAGACAGGCTTGCCCGGGCAGTCTGCCCTAAAATAAAGAAGTAATTAAAAAAAGAAAGGGGGTTTTTGACCCCCTTTCTAAGTTTGTTCGATTCTATCAGCTCTTTGCAGGAAAGAGTTTGTCAATGAGTTCTTTTGATGGCGGTTTTGTGATGGCGCTGACTATGAAGTAAAGCAGACCGCATCCGATCACGAGCCACCATTCCATGGTACCCATACCTATTTCCCTTACTACGAGTACCTTATAGCCACCGTAGATACTCATGCCTATACCGTAAAGTGTACAGCAGAGTGCTCCCCACTTCGTAGCCCCTTTCCAGTAGTAGGATACGGCAGTTACGAAAAAGAATATGGCACCGAGCCCCATGGCTGCCATACCCATGAAGATGGACAGAAGTGGCGGGGGATTGACCAGGGTCCAGTAGAAGGGGAGGAAGAGGAAGAGAGCAATGAGGAAGTAGCCCAGATAGAGCATTGATTTGTCAGATGTTTTAGGCCACCAGAGTTTAATAACATCACGGGTGATATTGGCGCTCATGATGAAGACCATACCTGCAAGGGTTGAAAGGGCAGCAGCAAAAAGACCCATTGTATACAGGGTCATCATAGGAACACCGCCAACTGCATAGGCAAGAGCCGGCGCTGCCAGGTCAGCACCCCATGGTTTTACCTTGAGCAGGTTAGGTCCGTAAATCATCCTCGCCACGAGGCCGTTGCTGGAGCAGTCAAGCATGATAGGGATACCGGCGATAACAAAAACGGTGGTAAGAAGAATCCAGTATCCGCCTTTTGTAAGCTTGCCCATGCCGAGGAACCGGCTCACGTTGTGAGGGAAGCCGATAGCCATGGTAAAGAAGATGACCGGTGTGGCAAGGATGCCCACGAGGCTCGAGAAGAGCTGTGTAGGACCAATCTTCGGAAGTTCCGGGCGCATCAGTTTGATAAGCGCCGGGCCAACCTTGGGTTCCATGTACATCTTTGCGGATATCTCATAGAAACCACCTGCCCATACAATGGCCCAAATGCCGAGAAGTGCACCTACAAAACCGAGGAAGGCGCCCTGGAAGGCCATGGACCACTGGGTTCCGACATATCCGCCGAGGACCATGTACAGCCAGGCAATGAAGATGGAAAGAAGGAGACACCACAGCGGTGGGAGTCCTGTTGTTGCGTACCAGACACCACCTGCTGCCTTCAACTGTCCCACCGAATACATGAACAAAAAGTACAGCATGACAATGGCAATCACGGTCTGAAGCATCTTGCTTTCAAACCTTCTCCCGATAGTTTCCGGCAGAGTAGCAGCACCAAGCTTGGCGGAGAATTCCCGGGTCTTCAATGCTGCCAGCCAGCAGCATGGTACAAGACCGAGAAGGCTCCAGATACCGGCGAACCACATGCCGGAGAAACCCACTGAATAGACGATGCCTGTGCTGCCGCAGAAAGCCCAGCCTGAAAGGTAGGATGCGGCAAGGGCACAGCCTGTAACCAGAGGGCCTATATCACGTTTGCCTACAAGGTATTCATCAAAGGATCCTTTTGTTACTTTTCTTTTGCTCATAAATCCGAGCAGAATTGAAATAAAAAGCAGAACTGCTACGCCTATTACGGCCCATACTGTTGTTTCTGTGCTTGGTTTTATCCATTCAAGATATGTCGGCGTCATTCTTTCCACCCCCTTGTGATGATCCATGTCCCTATGAAGGTCATGAGGAAGAGCCCTATGATAAGGACCCACCACACATACCATGGCGCGAGAAGGACCGATGGATCAGGCAATGTAACAGCCGGTGGTGCTACTGGTGTTGTTGGTTGCATAAATTACCCCCTTATTCTTAATTGTGGAAAAACTGTTTTAACGAATCACCCCCTTTTATAAACAGTATTTCGTATACCCTTTAATGAGAAATGTTGTTTCTTGATGATTGTTCTGGCTCGAACATGTAGATTAATCAAACCCCCATCCCCCTTTGCTTTTTAATAATCATATTAGTCTGAAAAAAAATGTCAAGGAAAAAATTAGTTTAATTTTCCCATTCTGGATTTGAAATCAAACAACTATTCGATTACATTGACAAATTTTATTGCATTTATTAAAAACTGTATACATTCTTTTTGTAACACTCAGGCACACCAGTTTACTGAAAAAAGCAAGATTGGCTATAGGCAATAGGAAAACTGAAACTAAACCGGCAGCCTGTTGCCTCGTGCTTATTCTCTGATTCACAGTCGTACCGACACGACTTTGGACACTCCCTCATCCTCCATGGTCACACCGTATATGGTGTTTGAGCACTCCATGGTGATACGGTTGTGGGTGATAAAGATGATCTGTGTTTTTCTGCTGATGTCCTTGATTATTTCCATAAGGCCTATGATGTTTGCATCGTCCAGAGGGGCATCGATTTCGTCCATCAAGGAAAAGGGGCTCGGTTTTGTATCCATGAGGGCCAGGAGAAACCCGAGGGAAACAAGCGCTTTTTCACCACCTGAAAGCTGCTCCATTCTTAAAACTTTCTTCCCGGGAGGCTGGACATACATCTCTATTCCGCTGCCATCCTGTGAGACGGCAAGATACCCATGTCCGCCCTTGAAGAGCAACTGAACAAATTTTTTGTAAGCATTATTTACAACATCAAAGGTCTCGATGAATATATCCTTGGAGAGGCTGTCGATCTTTGCAATAGTTTTTTTCAGGGAATCCATAGCATTTCTCAAGTCTTCTTTCTGTTGTTCAAGAAATGCCGTCTTGTCCTTAAGCTCTGTATACTCCATTTCCGCCCGAAAATTTACATCTCCCAGCTCAGCTATCTCAGCAACAATCTTTTCCCTTTCCTCTTCAAAGTCTTCCCCGTGGGGAACTGGAACGTTTTCAGGTGTATCAATCCCATAGACAGTGGCAAGCCTTTCAGCTATGGTATTCCTTTTCTCTGACAGGACAGCGAGCTCTTTCTCGCCCCCTTCCTTCCTGTTACGGACCCGTTCCATCTCTTTTATAATGGTATCGACCCGTTCCTGGAGGATCTGTTTTTCCATATGGAGGTTACCGGCAGAGACTTTGAGGCCCTCATAGCGTTGGACAGACTTTTCACAGGTTTCTTTTATATTAGCATAATCCTCTTCCAGTGTTTCGGCCCTTGCCGTAACCTCTTCACAGGACCGCGCTGCTTTCTCTATCTTTGCCGTGATGCGCTCTCTGTCCTCCTGGGCCGTTTTTATCAGGACAAGCTTTCTCCGGATGTCCTCATCAAGGGTTTTCAAGGCATTACGATGGCGTTCAATGCTTATGGCCGCCTCCTGCTTGTGTGCTCTTATGTTTTCATACTCGGCCTTGACTTCATCGAGTTCTTGCCTCAGGGCAGTCATATTACCTTCCCTTTTCTGTCTATCCCCTTCACGTACCTTCTGTTCCTCTAACAGGCTTTCAATGGAGTCTTGTGGTGCTTCTTCGAAGAGATCTATCTCTGTGTTCAGTTCTGCAAGCCTTTCTTTAACGAGTTTGTTCTCCGCGTCAATCAGAAGAAATTCCCGTTCGAGGCTATGAAGAGCCTTATCAATGTCATCTTTTTGAGATTTCCATTTTTTCCAGATTGTACCCTGCTTACCAAGGGCATCCTGATGCTCTTTCATTGCTTCGAGTTTTTTTGCGATGTTCTCCTCTATCTCTTTGAGGGCTTTTTCAGCCTTTTTTCTTTCCCGGAATTGTTTAAGGTCAACCTTTTTTTCTTCCTTCTCCCTCAGGACAAGCCCTCTGGAGTCGATTAAGACATCATCGTTAATAAAAATCCCCTCTTCCCCATCCTCTATTCTCTTTAGACCTTCGTTAATGTCACGGATCCATTTTACATCGAGCTCTACCTCATCAGAGCTTTGCCTGAATATTCCCTTCTTTGGGAAAAAGATGAAGTTACCTTCGTATTTTTGAACCAAATCAGCTATAGCTCTGGCATCACTGCCCCTGAGCACATGGTACTCGAGTTCTTTAAAGAAAAATCTCTCCAAAGCCTTTTCCCGGGTCTCTTCAGCCCTTACAAGGTCAATAAGCCGCTTCGTATCAGGGATTGGTTTTCCGCCCACTCCCTTGATACTTGCCATCTGTTTCAGGAACTCCTCCTTGGCCAGCTTTTCGCTTTTCAATAAATCTATGGCTCTTCTTTCTGTATCGATAAGGCGGGTAATCTCTTCACGCTCGGCAAAAGCTGCAACTTCCTCGCCGGCAACCCGGTCTCTCTCGGCCTTTGATATATCCATACGGTCCTGAAGAGTCGAACGCGATAACTCGAGTTGTGCGAGGCGCCTGTTGAGCCGCCCGAGCTCCTCAGCTCGTTTTGCTTCCCGCTTCTTTCTCTCCTGCGCCTGCCGCTCAATTTCTAAAATACGGTTCTTTGTTTCCGTAAGCTTGCTCATAGCAACAAAAAGATCGCCTCTTTCAGCCTCTATCTTCGCCTCATGATCTGCCACCTTTTTTTTCTGAGTTTCGAGACTCTCCTGAAGTCCTCTCTCTTCATTTTCTATATCAAGCAGGAGTGTTTCACTATCAGTGCGGGAAGCCGTCAGAGACTCAATGTCCTTCTGGTAGATGGCAGAAGTTTTTTCCAGGTCTTCCCTGGCCTTTGCAAGTCCGTTCTGCTCTTCTTGAAGTCGCACAAGTTCGCCTTTGAGGTATTCGATTTCAAGAAGACGGTTTTCCATGTCTTTTTCTTTTCCTTTGATATCCACTTCAAGTTTTCTGCTTGTGGTATCAACAAGAGAGAACTCATCCTCTTTGGCCTCAAGCTCTTCTCTGAGTTTTATCTTCTCTGCTTCTTTCTGGGCAAATTCCCTGTCTATCTCTTCATGTCGCTCCATTATTTTGCCCATCCTCTTCTTGACTTTCATAAAACCATCAAGGAGGATCCACTTGTCTATCTCATTCTGCTTATGGGCAAGTTCTTTGTATATCTTCCATCTGTTCCACTCCACCTCTGCTTTTTCAAAAGATGCCTTCACCTCTGTGTAGATATCCTCTACGCGCTCCAAATTAGAACTCACCTCGGTAAGACGGGCAATGGCATCCCTTTTCTTCTCCTCAAACCTGGTTATACCGCTTGTTTCCTCTACGACAATCCGTCTCTCCTGAGGCTTCATCTGGATGATATACTCTATCCTGCCCTGTTCAACAATGGCGTAGCTGTTGACCCCGATGCCAGTGCCAAGAAAGAAATCCTGCACATCTTTGAGACGTACCGCCTCACCATTCAGGAAGAATTCACTGGTGCCATCCCTGTAAACCCTTCTCTTGACTGAAATGTCTTTGCCGTCATCGGTGAGATCAATGGTAACTTCTGCAATATTGACCGGCTTTTTTCCGTTGCTGCCGTGGAAGATCACGTCTCCCATGTCCTTGACCCTGAGAGTCTTGGTTCCCCTCTCACCCAATGCCCAGACCATGGCATCAACGACATTGCTCTTGCCGCAACCATTGGGGCCGACAATGGATGTAATCCCCTCATCAAACTGAAAGACTGTCCTGTTGTAGAATGATTTGAAACCAAAAAGTTCGAGCCTGTGGAGTCTCATGCTATTGATGCAATCGCTTTTTTAATCCTCTTTACCACACTATCACGACCGAGAATACTGACGACCTCAAATATTCCAGGGCTTACTGTTCTGCCGCATAGAGCTACCCTGACGGGCTGGATAACCTCCACAAGTTTCTTGCCTCCATCCTGGGCCATTGTTTCGAAAAGCTTTCGCTGTTCGTTCTCGTCGAAGGAGGAGACGCTGGTGAACTCATTGAGAAAACGCTCCAGGATCGGTTTTGTGGAAACAGTGAGGAACTTGTTTTTTGCATTTTCATCATACGGGAAATCATCGGTAAAAAAGAAGGCAGCCATTTCAGCCATTTCCCTGAGCGTCTTTGCTCTATCCCGAAGGTTAATTACTACAGGAATCAGCTTGTTCTTGTCAGTGACTTTTATCCCACGATTTTCAATGAAAGGCTCGAGCCTTGCTGCAATATCTCCTTCAGGCATTGTTTTCAGATAATGGCCATTGAGCCACAACAGTTTATCCATATCAAAGATGGAAGGTGATTTACCCACCTTCCCGAGATCAAACTTCTCAATCAAGTCTTCTCTTGAAAAAACCTCCTGATCTCCGTGGGCCCAACCAAGACGGGCAAGATAGTTCATCAATGCCTCTGGCAGAAAACCATCATTCCTGTATTCCAGCAAGGATGTGGCACCGTGTCTCTTGCTCAGGCGGCTTTTGTCTTTGCCGTGTATGAGGGGAACATGGGCAAACTCAGGGGTTTCGTAGTTCAGGGCCTCATAGATCAGTATCTGTCTTGGGGTATTGTTGATGTGGTCATCCCCCCGAATGATACTTGTTATGCCCATGAGGGCATCATCGACGACAACGGTAAAGTTGTAAGTAGGTGTATTGTCGGTTCTGAGGATCACAAGATCGTCAAGCTCTTCACATTTGAAGGTAATCCTTCCCCTGATGCGGTCCTCAAAAGAAACCTCTCCGTTAACAGGAGATTTAAATCGTATGACAAAAGGCTGGTCCTTTCTGTCTTCTGTAAGATCTCTGCAGGTACGATCATAGTTTGGCTTTCTCCCTTCCCTGAGGGCTGCTTTCCGTTTCTCTTCAAGGGTTTCAGTGGAGCAGTAGCATTTGTACGCTTTTCCCTCATTGAGGAGTCTGTGAGCGTGTTGCCTGTATATATCCATCCTCTCCTTTTGAAAGTGGGGGCCTTCATCCCAATACATACCAAGCCAATTCAAGCCTTCAAGGATATCCTTTGTGTATTCTTCTTTTGATCGTTCAATATCTGTGTCTTCAATACGGAGCACAAAAACACCGCCCGTATGCTTTGCGTAAAGGTAGTTAAACAACGCTGTCCGAGCACCGCCAATGTGGAGATTCCCTGTTGGGCTTGGTGCAAATCTTGTTTTGATCATTAGAGATTTCCTCCGATATACGTGTACTGATTATAATAGAAAATCCCCCTTGCTTCAACGAAATTTTACCAGAAGCAGCTTTAAGCTCATAGCTGTAAGCTGTAAGCACTGAAAAATCATAGACTCGTTCTTGCTGCATCGTTCTTTTTTTGCTGATCGGTAGAAGCTGCGGGCTATGAGCATGCTGCGAAGCAGCAAAAATACATCATCCTTGAATTTTGTTCCACAAAATGGTACAATAACAATCGATAAAAACCACAAAAAACAATCAGTTAATGATTGGAGGGAGAATGTTTGAAGTAGGAGAAGTTGCAGTATATCCAGGACACGGTGTTGGAAAGATTGAGTCTATAGAGGAAAAAGAGTTCTCTGGGACCAAGCAGTCCTTCTATATCATCAGGATCATGGATACGGATATGACCATCATGATACCTGTTGATGGGGCAAAAAATGCAGGCCTCCGTGGCGTCATAGACTCCCGAGATGTTACTAAAGTTCTCAATATCCTGAAGGAAAAGAATTCAATTCATGATAACGCTCCCTGGAACAGACGTTACAAGGAGTATATGGAAAGGATTAAAAGCGGCTCAATTTTTGAAGTAGCCATGGTGTTGAAAGAACTTTACAGCTTGAGGGTTTGGAAAGAACTCTCCTTTGGAGAGAAGAAGATGTTCGAAATAGCCAGGAACCTTATAAAAAAAGAGCTTTCAATTTCATTAGATAAGGAAGAAGAGGAGATTGAACAGGAGATTGAGCGGATCTTCCTGAAAAATTATAAGGAATAAACTCCTTGGACATTATCGTTCAGATTATTCTGGTAATCGTAACAACCACAACAAGTTATTTCATTTTGAAAGAGATAGCCGGTGGCACCCTCTGGGGTGCTATCGGGGCCATCTGTGGACTTGCACTCGGTTATGTGATTATCAAGCTCGAAAGCAAGCTAAAGGACATCTCTCTGAAGACTATTGTATGCAGTCTGACCGGTGTCATGATCAGCCTCTTGGTTGCCCATCTCTTCATATCACAGCTCCTGCTCACCCTCGTAAAAGATATACCTATCACCCTGCCTATCTACATTCTCTTTTATTTTATCATGGGTTACCTCGGTTTCAAGATAGGGAAGGAAAAGAGCAAAACCCTTGATCTTTCCAAGGTGCCCCTGCTCGACAAGATGGAGTCTGCTGAAGATGTCAAAATCCTCGACACAAGCACCATCATCGACGGGAGAATTGCAGACATATGCGATACTGGTTTTCTTGAGGGGACGTTCATTATCCCCCAGTTTGTGCTTTATGAGATTCAACACATAGCAGACCACCAGGACCCCGTGAAGAGGACAAGGGGCAGGCGGGGCCTCGATGTGCTCCACAGGCTTCAGAAACAGATGTTTGTAAAAGTTAAAATTGTTGACTACGATTTTCCAAAACTCCAGGATGTAGACTCCAAGCTTGTTGCCCTTGCAAAGAAACTCACCGGCAAGTTGGTGACCAATGACTTTAACCTCAACAAGGTTGCCGAGCTGCAGGGTGTTGAAGTACTCAATATCAACCAACTCGCAACATCGCTTAAGCCCGCCATACTGCCCGGAGAACAGATGAACATCAAAATCCTCAAAGAGGGTAAGGAATATGGTCAGGGAATAGGCTATCTTGATGATGGAACTATGGTTGTTGTTGATGAAGCACGCAAGCTCCTCGGAAGGCAGGTTGATGTGGTGGTTACAAGCGTTCTCCAGACAACATCAGGAAGGATGATTTTTGGGAAACTGAAGGAACTGGCAGACAGGGAGTACCGTTACCCTGAGGAGATCAAGGTAGAAGAGCAGGTTAGGTAAATGAGGGCTCTTGCAATCATACTGGCAGCCGGAGTAGGCAAAAGAATGGGTGCTGCCACGAATAAACAACTTCTCTTTTTAGACAACAAACCAATTGTTGTTCATACGTTGCAGGTTTTTGAGGATTGTAAGGCTATAGATGGTGTGTACCTTGTGGTAAACCAGAAAGACCTTCCTGTTGTGCAGGAAGAGATACTTGAAACATACCGGTTCAACAAGGTTATGAAACTTGTTATCGGGGGACGGCTCCGGCAGGACTCTGTAAAGAATGGCCTTGAGGCAATCGAGCATCCCTGTGATATAGTCGTGATCCATGATGGCGCCCGTCCTTTTATTACTCCCTCTTTCATAGAAAAAGGGATATTTCTCATGGAGATGTTCGATGCAATCATTCCTGCAATTCCCGTAAAAGATACCATAAAGGTTGTATCGAAAGAAGGCTTTGTGATAAAGACCCTTGAGCGTGACTCGCTGTGGCACGTCCAGACACCGCAAACATTTAAATTTGATCTCATATCAAAAGCATACAAAGATGGAATCTCGAAGAAGCTCTGCGGGTATGACGATGCTGCCTTTCTGGAATTCACAGGGAAAAAGGTGAAGGTGATCGAGGGTTCTTCGTACAATATTAAGATCACAACGCCTGAAGATCTGGTGACAGCCAGGGGTATCCTCGCCCAGTTAAAAGGCGATTCATGAGGGTCGGTGTAGGTTATGATGCTCATCGGCTTGTTGAGGGTCGGAAGCTCTTCCTCGGCGGGATAGAAATCCCCTTTCACAAGGGTCTTTTAGGCCACTCCGACGGCGATGTGCTTATCCACGCGATCTGTGATGCTATTCTTGGCGCAATCAGCGAAGGCGATATTGGCACCCACTTTCCTGACACTGACAGTTCCACAAAAGGCATCGAGAGTGTTAAAATCCTCAGGCACGTAATTGGTCTCGCCAGCAAAAAGGGCTTCACTGTCGTCAATGTTGATGCTGTTGTAGCTGCCCAGGAACCCAAAATAGCCCCGGTGCGGGATGCCATGCGCAAGAGTATGGCAGCAATTCTTGGTACTGGTGAAGACCGAATCAGTATCAAGGGCAAGACTACTGAGGATCTTGGGTTTGTGGGAAGAGGGGAAGGCATAGAAGTGTATGCTGTGGTCCTGCTGGAGAAATCAGGGGAAAAATGATAAGGAAGATACTGAACGCCAGGTGCTATACGCTTAACACCCGGCACCAGCCTGGAGGCAATGCCCGTGGTTAAAGTACGATTTGCCCCAAGCCCCACTGGCAATCTCCACGTTGGTAACCTCAGGACAGCGGTTCTCAACTATCTTTATGCTAGAAATCAGGGTGGTACATTTATTCTCCGCATTGAAGACACTGATATGGAACGGTCGGAAGCCCGGTATGAGACCTCCATTATGGATGATTTGAAATGGCTCTCCATCAACTGGGATGACGGTCCGTACAGGCAGTCTGAAAGAACTGACCTTTATCGGGACTTTGCAAACACACTTCTTGAAAAGGGTCTGGCGTACAAGTGTTTCTGCCCGAAGGAAAAACTGGAAAATGCACGGCACGCATCCCTGGACAAGGGCGAACCCCCGCGGTATGATGGCAGGTGCAGGGCTTTGTCACCGGAAGAACTGAAATCTTTCGAAGAAGAGGGCAAGCCTTATGTGGTAAGGTTCAGGGCGCCAAGAAAGGCTATATTCTTCAGGGATGGAATCAGGGGACAAATCGAGTTCCCACCTGATCATGTGGATGATTTCATCCTTTTAAAACAGGAACTCACACCATCATATAACTTCGCAGCGGCAATTGACGATATGACCATGGGGATCACCCATGTTATCAGGGGTGGCGATCATATATCGAACACACCAAAACAGATCATGCTTTTCGAGGCCTTCAGGAAAAAACCTCCCAAATACGCCCACCACTCTCTTCTTGTAGGAAACGATAAAAAACCCTTGAGCAAGAGACACGGGGCAACACGGATTACTGAATTTCGCGACATGGGCATCCTGAATGTTGCCCTGTTAAATTATATGGGCATCCTCGGCAGGGGTGTCATGAAAGAGGTGATGAATGAAGATGAGCTTGCACGCACTTTTACCTTAAAATCTCTCTCGGGCTCTGATTCAGTATTCGATATGGAAAAGCTTTTCTGGTTCAACAAGGAACATATACGCAGAATGCCTGTTGAGAGACTCCTTGAAGTAACCGGATTGGATCAAACATATTCAGAGAAAGTATTTCTTTTACGGGAGAATGCACGAACCGTCGTGGAAATAAGAGAGCTCCTCTCTATTTTTGAAGGCACAGAAATTGCCGACAGTGGTCTAAGTTATCTTGCAAGCTCTTCGTGTTTCCAGGCAGTTGTGGCGGTGGTGAGAAACGCTCTCAACGATAGCCGTGATATTACCCTTGAAGATATTTTGGAAAAAGTGGTTCACACGGTGGATGCTCCCAAGAAAGAACTTTTTTTAGTTCTCAGGATTTTGATTACGGGAAGGACTGACGGCCCTCCTCTGAAAGATATTTTTCACTTTATCCCCAGTGTCCACATCCTTGAGAGAATACGATGGCTAGATCAGAGACTGTCATCTCAGTAAAAAAGGTTTTTAGGAGCTTTCCCCTCAAAACACAGCTCCTTCTCATCCTGCTTTTTCTCCTCCTTATATCCATAAGTTCTCTCACGATAATTTATTCAAGATCTGAAGAGATGCTCCTGGACAAAGTGAGCGACAATATCGAAGACATTACAAAAGCAATCCAGATCAGCGTTGAAGAACTCACGTATCGCGGAGACAGTGGCGCAAGATTAAAGGGCTATGTGGACATGCTCAACAAAAAGGGGATTAAGGAAATCTCCATCATGAGTGACACCGCAGAGGTTATTGCCAGTTCTAACCCAAAGAAAATAGGAACCAGAGAAAAGCTTGGGGAGAAAAAGAACAAAAAAAAGGATCTAATGATCACAGCCCGTCTCGGTGAGGAAAACAAAAAGGAGAGCCAGCGACTCTACAACATTATAATGCCTGTCCAGATTAAGGGGCAGAACATCGGGTACATCCTCATCAGCATGGTCCTTGATGATTACAAGGCCTTGTCAAAGAAAAACCATTTAAAAAGAGTCCTGAGCACCCTCTTTGTTTTCAGTATTGGCATCATATTCAGCCTCCTTATTGCGGAAAAATACACAGAACCCATCAAGAGAATTGCTGATGCAAGCAAGAAAATTGCAGCAGGTCAGCTTGTTAAGATTAAAGGGAGCAGCCGTAAAGATGAGATTGGCGTACTTATCAGAAGCTATAATGACATGGTGGAAAAACTGGCAGAGCGAATGGAGCTTGAGGAAAAGCTGAAGAAATCCGAGCAACTCTCCATCATTGGGCAGCTTTCTTCAGGTATAGCCCACGAAATACGGAATCCGCTCAATTTCCTCTCATTGTCTATCGGGCATATAAAAGAGAGCATCCTCGCAGAAAAGATTCATGACAAGGATGGTCTTTCAAAGCTGCTTGATGATCTCATAAAGGAGATCCACAAGGTCAATGACCTGATACATAACTTCCTTTTTCTCGGTAAACCTATAACTCTGAGAAAGGATTGGGTTATGCCCGGCACCATGATCGATGAGGTTCTTTATATTGTAAAGGATAAAATCAGGAAGGGCATTGATGTGAAAGTGCAATGCGATAATGGATTGCCAATGTATTGTGACAGTGAATACATAAGGTTATGTATCATGAACCTTCTCATGAATGCTGTTCAGGCTATAGAAGGGAAGGGAGAAATAACCATTGGTTGTGGCAGGGAGAATGGGTTCTCCCTTATCTTTGTGAGTGATACTGGGGCAGGTATAAGTCATGAAGACAAAGCCAAAGTCTTTGAACCATACTTTTCCACCAAAAAATTCGGGATTGGCCTTGGTCTTGCAATCAGCAAACGTTTTGTGGAAGAGCACGGGGGTGCCATAGTCATAGAGAGTGAGGTTGGAAAAGGAACAACAATAAAATTAAGGATCCCGGATAATGAGGCATGACAAAGGAAGCGTCCTGGTGGTGGAGGATGACAGGTATCAAAGGGAGATTATAAAGACCATTCTCGCCAAAGAAGGCTTTTATGTGGAGACAACAGACACAGGGAAAAAAGCGATCGATTCTTTAAAGAGCGGAACATTCGATGTAATCCTTACTGACCTTCGCCTCCCTGACATTGATGGCACCGAGGTACTGAAAGAGGCCAAGTCATTCAATCGCCCCAATCACGTTATCATCATAACTGCCTATGGTTCAATCCCGTCAGCGATAGAGGCAACAAAACTCGGGGCTTTCTATTATCTTGAAAAACCTTTTGAAAAAGATCAGTTACTCCTTGTTATCAACAATGCAGTGAATCAGGTAAAGCTTCTCAACGATAACATCATGCTGAAAGATCAGCTTGCTGGGAGGTTTCACCTGGACAACATTATAGGCGTTCATGGCCGTATGGAAGAGCTTTTTAAGGTTGTTGGAAAAGTTGCCCCAACTAACTCAACGGTCCTTATTTATGGGGAGAGCGGTACAGGAAAAGAGCTCTTTGCCAAAAGCATTCACTACAACAGCCCAAGAAAGAACAAGCTTTTTTTTGCCATCAACTGTGCGGCAATACCCGAAACACTTCTGGAAAGCGAGCTCTTTGGGTACGAAAAAGGGGCTTTCACCGGTGCCCTTGCGAGGCATACAGGACTTTTTGAACAGGCAAACGGGAGTACTCTCTTCCTCGATGAAATCGGAGATCTTACCCTTGGGACCCAGGCAAAGCTTCTCCGCGTGATCCAGGAGAGGGAACTGAGAAGAATTGGGGGCAAAGAAAATATCAAGCTTGATGTTAGGATAATTACAGCTACAAACAAAAACCTTGAGCAGGAGATGGCAGCCGGAAAATTCCGTCAGGACCTTTATTACCGGCTGAATGTCATAGCCTTTACCATACCCCCTCTCAGGGAGAGATTAACTGACGTCCCCATTCTGGCTGAACACTTCCTCAAACGCTTGAACGCTTCACATGAAGACAAAAAACATATATCACAGGATGTTTTGAATGCACTCTTAGTGTATACCTGGCCGGGAAATGTCCGCCAGCTTGAGTCTGTAATTGAGCGGGCCTATGTGATGTGCGATGGCGAGACTATTAACCTGGAACATATCCCTGAGGAAGTAAAACAATCCTCCCTTGCAGGACCACTATTGAGAGAATTACAAACCAATTTCGATTCTCTCATCGATGCAAAGCTAACCGGAGCAGAGTATCGACTCTATCTCTATCTATCAAGGCTCAATCCTTTCGATGAGAACTTCCAACAGAGGATGGAACCTAAATCCATCATCGAAAGGCTTGGAATCAATAGAGACACATTCTTTGTGGGTATTGCAAAACTGAAAGAACTCGGCCTCTATGATTTTAAAGCAAAAGCAAGTCAGGCCAAGACCATTTCCCCAAACAAATCCCAGAAAAGAAATCTGCAGGAAATCCCCGATTAATCTTGCGAATATAGTCGGAATTGTCCTGCAGCAAATCAGTCGGGGCCTATTGCTATGTTTACCATGTAGATTTTATAAGTTATTTTTATTCGTCTGGCATGGCAAATACAAAATAGTTTTCCATGATACTAAATTAAATCTTTACAGGAGATAACAGGATTATGAAAAAAGCATTATTAATTGTTCTCGCAGCGCTGATCAGTGCATTCGTCCCCACGGTATTTGCACAGGCAAAATCTGAGGCAAAACAGGCTGATAGGTCGGTGACAGCTTCCCATGAGAAGACCCAGGTCTTTGAGAAAAAATCAGATAAGCCTGTTGAAAAGACTGCACCGAAGGCAAAGACCATCAAGGGTGAGTTCGTCAGTATGGACGCGGCAGCCAGAACAATGGTGGTAAGGGACGCAAAGGGCGAAATGACGTTTGATGTAACAGGCATAAAGAGATTGGTAGAATTCAAAGGTGGCGACAAGATTATGGTTGCTTATACTGAGAAAGAAGGCAAGATGATAGCACAGTTTGTATTGAAAAAGGCTGCGAAGAAGGACGCTTCAAAAAAGGAAGAGATTAAGACAGTTCCTGCACCGGAAAAGAAGCAGTAAATCTGTAATCAATGCAAAAGGGGACTTCGGCCCTTTTTTTCCAATATCCCATTGGCTGTACAGGGCATCTTATGCATCGTATTTCGTAAAAAACGAGATACACTACATAGGCGAAACCATGCGGTCTTCTTTTGATCTACAATATGCAAGTGACCATAAACGTTTTTATATATTCACCGGGTCAGCTTCTACCCTTACCCCCGGAAAAATACTGACGGTAGCAAGAAAGTCATGAAGTTGCTCTTCATTGCCCCTGATGATCATTCTCCAGCGATATTTCTTTCTTTTTTGTACGAGAGGGCCTGTAATATGCTGGATAATACCTTGCTCACTTGCTGCTGCCTTGATCTTTTCAACAAGCCGTAGCCCAACAACCTCATTCTCCTTCTCAAGTTCCAGCAAAAAAATCCTGACAAAAGGTGGGAACTGGGCATTCTTTCTCTTTTCAAGCTCCCCGATATAGAATGTTTTTATTTCAAAAAACCCCTTGAGATCCACCCTTTTTTTTCTCACCATGACTGCGTAGATCTCATCAGGCTCAAGCACATCTACGAGGCTTGAAAGGATATGAAACATCTTCTCCATGGCACGATAACCACCTATCCTTTGCAACTCTTCCCATTCAATCATGACAAGCTTGTCTACCTTGACACCATATGGTTTCGCAAGTGCCTGGGTCCCAATAACGAAAACCGGTTCTCTGCTGCTGAGCTTTGTGAAGGCTTCCTTGTTTTCGTAAAGGCTTTCGCCGATTGCTGAAATAATTGTGACACCAGGAAAAGCCTCACCAAGTGTTTGCTCAAGATATTCAACCCCCACATTGGAAAACTGGATGAGCCTGCTCCCACACTGACGGCAACATTCTTCATAGGGGAACTTCTTTCCGCAACTGGCACAGGAAAGGGCATCCCTTTGTTTTTGATAACTAAGACTGCCCTCACATACCTGACAAAGAAAAAGACCTTTACAATCCAGACACCTGATGCGGGAGCTGTAATCCTTCCTCGGGGTATAAATAGCTACCTTCTCATTCCTCTCAACTGCCTGCAATAGCAATGATTTTAGTTCATCAGGCAATGCCCCTAATGTCGATATTCCCTTTTCAATAATGATCTCAGCAGGTTGTTTTTTTATGGTATATACCTTTTCAATAACATTTATCTCCCCGTCAACCGCTCGTTTATAGACATCAAGCGGGGGCGAGGCGCTTCCGAGAATGATAGGGACATTTTCAATCTCGGCTCGTTTGATAGCAAGATTGACAGCGTTAAACCTGAAACCTGCTTCATTTCTGTAATCATCTTCCTCCGGTCGCTCCACAATAATAAGCCCATTCCGAAGGACAGATAAGAAAAGACAGCTCCTGCTCCCGAGAATGATTTGACCTCCTTTATTCCTCGCCCTGAAGTAGGTTTCCATTCTTTTTTTAGAAGTCACTGAAACCCCATAACGAATCACCTTTCCCGGGAATGCTTCTGTGAGCCTGTCAAAGCAAAACTGTCCGATTGTGTGGTGATTAGATACAAACATAAGAACATTTTTACCTTCTTCCAAACACTGAGCGATTTTTATTATATAGTACTGCAGGCGGTCATTGGTATTCCCGAGAAAAAGCGTCTTTCCCCCTCTATCACTTACGTCTTCGTGACTGCATGGTATAAAATCCTTATTCGTAAAGGTATCGTAATATCGAAGGAGGCCATTGCTGTAATGTTTGTAGACAACATCCCGGCCGAACAGTCTGTATGCTTTTCTGAGCGGGAGATTGTCAAGACCACTGGGTTCAATTTCTGCTAATACCTTTATCTTCAGATATTGTTCTATTGGTAACCCAGGAGGTAAGGCATATCCCAGGACAAGCCCCTGTGACGCAATGTAGTAGCGAGATGCCCATTCTGCCAGTTGGAGAGCCTTTTTGTCGAGAGGTGGAAAATTATCTATAACCTCTTGAATTTCCTTCAGGCCCTTATCACAACCTTCTTCTATACCAACAACGAACCCGACAGCCTCCCTATTCTTAAAGGGAACTTTTACACGGAGAAAGGGTTTTACGAAGGGAACCCAAGTGTTGGGCACAAGGTAGGAAAATGTCTTTCTTACAGGTATAGGCAATGCTACATGGGTTATCATGTAGAGAGGAGAAAGTCTTTATAATCAAGGTTCTTAACAAAGGTTACCTTTTTGAGAGGTTCCTCAAGGAATCTCCCTCCCACCTCTTTAAAAAGGTCAGGAGAATCAGTGACAAAGAATTCACAACCACCCCTACCACTGGTATTCAGAATACCATCGCTTTCGAGAGTCTCTTTCACTGCCTTTGCTGTCTCCTTTCCCGTGTGAACTATTGCAACACCATGACCCATGACATCGTGAATGATGTCTTCCAAGACAGGATAGTGGGTACAGCCCATAACCAGCGTATCAATACCAGATTTGCTGAACTCTGCGAGATAGCGCTCTGCCATGATTCGTGCCACCTCGTCATGTTCAAGACCTTCTTCAACAATTGGCACAAACAGGGGGCATGACCGTGAAACAACTTCGATTCCCGAATCGAGCCTTTTAATTGCCCTCTCATATGCCATACTCCGTATGGTTGCTTTTGTCCCAATAACACCGACCTTCTTGTTCTTTGTGTGGGAAACTGCCTCTTTTGCGCCGGGATCAATAACACCAAGGACTGGGATAGGGAGTTTTTTTTTCAGTATACCCAGGCTCAGGGCCGCCGAGGTATTGCAGGCTATGACAAGTACCTTTATGCCCTTGGTAAGCAGAAACAAAGCGCTCTCAAGGGCATATTTCGTGACGGTTTGGGGCGACTTGCTGCCATAGGGCACACGGGCTGTGTCACCGAGATAAAGAATGTGTTCTGTTGGAAGTAAGCTTTGCACCTCTTTAAGGACAGTGAGCCCTCCAATTCCGGAATCAAACATGCCAACGGAAAGCTTTTTCACTCGAAAAGAGTATGGTAGACGAGTTTAAATGTCAAGTGAATAACCCGAGGGCGCTGCGCACCTCTGTCATCGTACTTTGGGCGATTGCACTGCAGTCAGATGCCCCTTTCCGTACCACGTCAATTACGTAATCAGTATCTTTCATCAGGGAGAATGCCCTCTCTCTGATAGGGCCAAGCTCACTTTTCAGGTTCGTAAAAAGAAGCTTTTTGCAGTCGATGCATCCAATATCAGCAGTTCTGCATCCCCTATCAACATTCAGGAGAGTCTGATTCTCAGAAAAAGCCTTGTGAATGGTGAAGATATTGCAGAGTTCCGGGTTACCCTTGTCTGTCCTGCGAACCCTGTTGACATCGGTGACTGCTGTCCTCAACTTATCCCACATTGATTTTTCGTCTTCGAGGAGGCCGATGTAATTTCCAAGGGTTTTTGACATCTTGGCCGCCCCATCAACGCCAAGAATTTTGGGCGCAATCGATAAGAGCGCCTTTGGTTCCGGAAACAGCTCTCCAAATCTGCTATTGAATTTTCTTGCTACCTCGCGACAAAGCTCCACATGCTGAACCTGGTCCTCCCCGACTGGCACAAATCCGGCCTTATAAATGAGGATATCGGCAGCCTGCAGGACAGGGTAGTCCATAAGGCCCATGTTGATATTCGCCCTGTGCTGTTTCGATTTGTCCTTGAACTGGGTCATCCTTTCAAGCTCGCCTATGGGCGTGACACAGTTGAATATCCACGTCAACTCTGTATGTTCTCTCACATTGGACTGGACAAAGACCTTGCACTTGTCAGGGGTAAGCCCGCAGGCTATGAGGATGAGGGCTGTTTCTATGACCCGTTTCTTGAACTCATCTGTCGGATATTCAACAGTAATGGCATGATAGTCAACTACACAAAAAATACAGTCATAATCTTTAGTAAGCTCAACCCAGTTACGGATAGCTCCGACATAGTTTCCAAGGTGTATCTCGCCAGTGGGTTGAATGCCACTGAAAATTCGTTTCATTTTTCCTCCGTGAAAATTCGTTTCAATTTAGCGACCCTGGCTCTAATGTTTGGAGTTCGGTGTTCGGAGAATAATGCCCGGAACTTTTAACCCCCTGACATCCTGTGATTTAAAGAATTGTTCATCACTAGGGTATGCTGAAGGTTAATCTACACTAAAAGGCTCTTAAAATCAACGAGTTTCAGGGTTAAAGCTAATGGTATCAAAAGTGCAACCGGAATCCATGATATCGATATGGATTTTAGTCTTGATGTTCACGTTTCGTGGCACAGCATTCATGGGTGAAGAGCATCATACATGCTGTCAGTTTTACCCTGAAATCTATTTTCCCATGTCCTGTCGTCATTGCCCCTGGCCCATTACCTGTCTTAATTTCGTATACAAAAATCTTGACAATTTATTGTCATAATACTATAGTTGATGTTGTAAATTGTATACAATATCCAAGTGGGGGGTTATTATGGAAGATCACGAAATCTTCAAGGATATTACAATTTTGTCTCTTGAACAGGCAACAGTCTTGCCTTATCTGACGTACAGGCTTGCCCTTGAAGGTGCAAGGGTCATCCGTATGGAGCACCCGGTTTACGGTGATCCAAACCGGAGGGTTGGCGAAAACAGGCTTAACGAAGACAGAATGTACACGTATTTTCTTGCCATCAATTGCCAGAAGGAAGCCATAACCCTGGACCTCGGTACTCCCGAAGGTTTAGAAATATTCAAAAAACTGCTGATAGAGCTGAAAGTTGATGTATTCGCCACAAACCAATTGCCCCGTAACTATAAAAAGCTCGGGATTGATTATGAGATGGTCAAAGCGATCAAGCCTGACATTATTTGGGTGGGGCTAACCGGGTTTGGCCCGGAAAGTAACGAGGCGGCCTATGATCCCATTCTTCAGGCTCGAGGCGGCTTGATGGAACTTACCGGCGATAAGAACAGTTCACCATATGTACTCGGGGTCCCCCTCCCTGATATGGGTGCAAGTGAACACGGATACGGTCAGATCATGAAGGCTCTCTTCAAAAGAGCCTCAACAGGGGAGGGTTCCAGGATCGATGTGTCCATGTTCCAGAGTACAGTCTCGTGGCTCACTGTGGCCATCACTCAGACGAAATCCTTCAATAAGGCAATTACACGGCGGGGCAACACCCATGAGTTTTTTGCCCCGGTAAGTGTTTATAAGACAAAAGACGGCTATGCCTATATTGCCGTTGGTAATGACATTCAGTGGGAGAGGATGCTGAAGATAAGCGGTTTCGAAACCCTTGAGAAACAAGAGTATACCCGTAATGAAGGAAGAATAAAAGACGTGGATAACCTCAACATTGCAATAGAGAAGGTAACAATAAAATATTCGACCGAGGAATTAATCAGCCTCTTTACCAGCGCAACCATCCCTATCTCGAAGGTGAACACTATCTCGGAGGTCATAGAAGATCCCCACATAAACAGAGAGATCCTTTCATCAACTGACAAGAAGACAGGCACTACGATCTACCTTGCACCACCCCCAGTGACAACAAGCTTTGTAAAATCGCTCCATAAACAACTTGTATTTCCACCACGTTTCGGTGAACACAATGAATCTATCTACGCCCAGGAACTCGGTTACTCAAAGGTGCAACTTGATGAATACAAAAACAAAGGGGTTATTTAGGCCAATGTCTAATTTTAACGCACCGCTGATATACCGCTCGTATTATCTCTAAGGGGGGATTATGGAAAGCCCATATGGCCAGCAGGTTGTACGAAAAGGCAGGTTTCTGAGGGAACAGGTTTACAGGAAACTCAAAGAGTCCATCCTCAGTGCTAAGATTGAACCAAACCAGAGGCTCATAGAAGAAAAACTTGCAAACGAGATGGGGACGAGTAGAACGCCGGTGCGAGAAGCCATTCAAAAACTGGAAAAAGAGGGGCTTATCCACAAATTGCCAAGAGGAGGTTTTGCCGTAAACGTTATCACTGACGAAGAAATTGAAGAAGTGTTTGGCGTTCGGAGTGTTCTGGAGGGCTATGCTGCATACCTTGCGACGCTCCGGGCCACAGACGAAGACCTCTGTGCAATGGAAGCAATCGTGAAGCAGCAAGAAATCTGTCTTGATAATGGTGAAACAGATGAAGTTGTTCGCCTGAATACCAGTTTACACGACATGATCTACGCCTGTGCAAAAAGCAAAAAACTCATAACCATCATTAATGACCTCCGTGACCTCATTTTTCGGTACAGGATTCTGATTCTGCGATACGAGGGCATGGCGGCAATTTCCATTCAGGATCACAAGGACATGATTGCCCTCATGAGGGCAAAAAATGCACGGCAAGTTGAAAAACTTGTTAGAAAACACATCATCAGGGGCATGGGTCTTATCAAGAAGAAGATGGGTCAGGAAGCACGGAGGAAAAGAAAGCCGAAAAGGTAACCGGGGAAAATGGAACTCGTTGACAAAGTCCTCCGCGGGGACGAAGGAAGCGCTGCCCGCCTAATCTCCATGATTGAGGAGGGACGTGATGAAGGATATGAAGCCATTTCCCTCCTTTTTCCTTACACAGGCAAGGCGCATGTTATCGGTGTAACAGGCGCTCCCGGTGCTGGGAAAAGTACGATCGTTGACAAGCTTGCAATAAGTTTCGGTCGACAGGGTGGGAAAGTCGGTATAATAGCCGTTGATCCTACAAGCGCAAAAGGAAGTGGCGCTTTTCTCGGTGACCGTTTGCGAATGAGGAATGCAGAAAAACTCGAAGGTGTTTTCATTCGCTCCATGGCTCATCGTGGCTTTCCGGGTGGAATAGCCAAGGCAACCCTCGGCGCTGCATATGTTCTCGAAGGTCTTGGCAAAGATGTCATTCTCATTGAAAGCGTAGGATCAGGACAGACTGAAATACAGATATCTATGATCTGTGATTCTGTTGTTACTGTACTTACCCCTGATTATGGAGACGAGATCCAATTAATGAAAGCAGGTCTATTAGAAATCGGTGATATTGTGGTTATGAATAAAACAGACAGACCCGGTGCAGTAGAGGCTGCAAAAGAGATTGAATTTTACCTGATGAGCCATAAAAAGCAACACTGGCAGATTCCTGTCCTGACTGTGGAGGCAATACAGGGCAAGGGTGTTGAGGACCTCATAGCAGCCCTCAAACTCCACCGCACATATACTGTTGAAAACAGTCAGGGAAGTTCCAAGAAAAAGGAAAATATAAAACGTCTGGTTTTGGCCATATTTAAAGAAGAGTTCTGGGGTGAGACTCTAAAAAAAATACAAGACAAGGCGATGTTTGATGACATTTTTCAACAGCTACAAAACAGCACGATAGATCCTTACAAGGCTGTACGTATGGTGATGGACCTTGCGCTGCCAACAGAATAAGCCAGCGTTGGGCATGGGGTATGGAGCATACCAAAGGAAACCGATTTTGTTCTCGGGAGGAATATTATGGAGAATAAAAAGAATATGAAGGTTTTGATAGCAAAACCAGGTTTAGATGGTCATGACAGGGGTGCCAAGGTTGTTGCCCAGGCGCTCAAAGAGGCCGGGATGGAAGTGGTCTATTCTGGTCTTCACAGAACCATTGACCAGATCGTCAATATTGCTGTTCAGGAAGATGTTAATGTAATTGGGCTTTCCATTATGACCGGGGCCCACATCCCCATTACCCAAAAGCTTTTTCAGAAGATCAAAGAGAAAGGGATTGGTGATAAAATCGTCTTTGTTGGTGGCGTCATACCCTCAAGAGATGTACCAAAGCTGAAAGAACTGGGAGTAGTCGGGGTGTTTCCGGGTGGAACGCCCCTTGCCGAAACAATTCAGTTCCTACAGTCAATTTCAAAAAAGGGATAGGAGGAAACAATGGCTGTAGCACGTTATATTAAGGATGAAAAAGACCAGATTCTCGATGTCATACTCGAATCGGGTATCCATGTGAAGTCCTCATATTCACCAAAAGATCTTGATGCAATGGGCTTTTCCTATGAAAAGGATGTGGCAGATCCTGGTGAGTATCCTTATACACGTGGTATCCATGCCCTTGGATATCGCTCGAGGGCGTGGACGACAAGGCAGTATACTGGTTTCGGTACACCACAAGAGACGAATGAACGGTTCAAACTTATGATTTCCCATGGTCAGACAGGACTGAACGTAGCCTTCGACCTTCCTACACAGATGGGATATGACTCTGATGATTCCATGTCAGAGGGTGAGGTTGGCAGAGTTGGTATGGCGGTGGACACCTTGCGGGACTTTGAAATCGCATTTAAGGATATCAGACTTGACAAGATTGGGAGCGGGCTTACCATCAATGCTGTGGCGTCAATAATGCTTGCTATGTACCAGGCTGTGGCAGAGAAATATGGGTATGATCCGAAGGTCATATCAGCAACTCCGCAGAATGACATCCTAAAAGAGATGGTCGGGAGGGGGGCCTGGATTTTCCCGGTGGAGCCGGCAGTAAAACTGATAGGTGATACCATTGAATATTCCATGAATGTACTGCCGAGAACAAACCCGGTGAGTGTTTGCGGATATCATATCAGGGAGTCCGGGGCAACCCCTGCCCAGGAGATAGCATGTGCAATCCTTATTGCCAATGCCTACATAGATAATGTCCTGGCAAGGGGACACGATGTTGATGCTTTTGTGGGAAGATTCTCATTTAACCTCAATGTATTCGGCAACATGTGGGAGCAGGTTGCAAAATTCCGAGCGGCCCGCAAGCTATGGGCACGCAATCTGAAAGAAAAGTATAATGTCAAAAAGCCTCAAAATCTCTTCCTCAGAGGGCTCTTTGGAGGAGGGGGATATGGCCTTACAAAGGCACAACCGGAAAACAACATCATGCGTGGAGCGTACTATGCTCTTGTAGCAGCCTTGTCGGGTGCACAGACAACCGCTCTGTGCAGCTACGACGAAGCATACACAATACCAACGCCCCATTCAGCCCTCCTTTCTCTTCGCACCCTCCAGCTTCTCATGGATGAGATGGGCCTTCGGGACACCGTAGACCCCCTTGCGGGAAGCTACTTCATAGAGACCCTCACCAAAGAGATGGAGCAGAAGATTGAAGAGGAAATGGATAAGATCAACAAATTTGGTGGCATTATCGAGGGTGTTGCAAAAGGCTACATCCAGAGGTTGGTGGCCCGGCAGGCCTTTGAGGTGGAGAAAGGGCTCGAGTCAGGGGAGCTCAAGAAAGTGGGTGTAAACATATATAAGGAAGGGGAGTCGATGGAGGTCGAACTCCATGAATACAACTGGGAGTCAGCAGAAAAGCAGATAGAAAGCCTTCATGCAGTCAAAAGAGAACGCTCTGAAAAGGATGTTACCAGGACCTTGAAAGAACTCGAAGCAGCTACCAGAGACGGCAAAAACGTGATGCCCTACCTTGTTGCCTGTTGTAAGGCCTATGCATCTGTAGGTGAAATGACGGGCATATTCAGGGAAATTTTTGGAGAATTCAACGAACCATCCTTGTTTTAAGGAGAAAAAAGATTTGACCTGAATGAAAATGATGAATTCGAATACCGAAATTCTAAACAGATTCAAATTTCTAAAACGTGGGATTTCGCTATTGTATAAGATGTACTTTTAAAATTTAGTGGTTGCAGTATCCGAGGGGGATCTATGGATGAAAAGCTATTCAGACTGGGCTGTGATATAGGAGGCACATTTACAGACTTTGTTCTCCTAAACGATAAGACAGGAGAAATTAAAACCGGGAAATGTCTTACCACCCCTCAGGATCCTTCTGACGCAGTTGAAGAAGGAATACGGGCACTCGAGGCAACAACCCCGGATTTTGTCGGGAAACTGGACGAACTGATCCACGGCACAACCCTTGTGATTAACTCCATCATCGAGAGAAAGGGAGCAAAAACCGGCCTCATCACGACGAAAGGCTTCAAGGATGTCCTCGAGATAGGAAGAGAAATACGTTATGCTCCCTACGATATTTTTGCTGAGTTTCCCGAACCTCTCATACCCAGACGATTGCGCGTGGAAGTTGATGAGAGAATTCGAAGCGATGGCAGTGTATTGAAAGCCCTTGATCCTGAAGATGTGAAAAAGGCTGTAAGCACGCTTCTGGACATGGGGGTTGAGTCCATTGCCGTGTGTCTTTTGAATTCTTTTGAGAATCCAGCCCATGAACAGAAAATACTTGAAATTATTGAAAAAGAAGCCCCGGAAATCTCCACATCAATATCGTATCACGTGCTTCCACAAATCAAGGAATATGAGAGAACAAGCACCACAGTCACCAATGCATACGTGAAACCACTTACCGGGCGGTACCTTTCAAAACTGGCTGGCCGTCTGGCTTCCATTGGTTTCAAAGGGAAGCTTTTCATTATGCTTTCCAGCGGAGGTGTTACCTCTGTTGAGACAGCAGCCGAGTTTCCTGTAAGAATCATCGAGTCAGGGCCTACCGCTGCTGTTATAGCAGGCCAGTATTACGGCAAACACTTTAACATTCCCGAGATGTTCTGCTTTGATATGGGGGGCACAACAGCCAAGTCATGTCTTATCCAAAAGGGGGTCGCTGGCGTGGTTCCCACCTTCGAAGTTGGACGCGTACAGCGATTTATGAAGGGAAGCGGCCTCACGATCCAGGTACCTGTGGTCGATCTCATGGAGATTGGTGCAGGTGGAGGCAGTATTGCAAAAATAAGCAAATTGGGTACCCTTCAGGTGGGACCTGAAAGTGCAGGTGCAGTGCCCGGGCCTATCTGTTATGGCAGGGGGGGCATGGAGCCATGCGTAACCGATGCAGATCTCCTGCTGGGATATCTTGATGAGAATTATTTTCTTGGCGGGGAGATGAAGCTTGATAAAGAAAGCGCAAAAAAGGGTGTTGAGGAAAAAATAGCCGAACCTCTCGGGGTTTCTTATATCCAGGCTGTATGGGGCATTCATGATCTAATCAATGAGACCATGGCAGCCGCTGCAAAAACCCACATTGCAGAAAAGGGAGGGAATCCCAAGATAGTAACGATATCTGCTTTTGGAGGCGCAGGGCCAGTTCATGCATATGGACTCGCCAAAAAGCTTGGGTCACCGCGTATGCTCATCCCACCCAATGCTGGTGTGGGCTCTGCCATGGGTTTTTTTACCGCTCCCAGGGCATTCGATCTCCTGAGAAGCCATAAAGTGTCCTTATCAGCAAGTAATTTCCAGGAGATTGAAACCATTTTCAAAAGACTTGAGACAGATGCAGGAAAAATACTCATGAAAGAAGCAGCAGATGATGTCATTCGGTATGAACGCTCCCTTGATATGCGATTCGTGGGGCAGGGGTCAGAGGTCAATGTTTCCATACAAAGTGGAGATTTTAACAGGTTGAAAAAGGAGGAGGTCCGGCGTCTCTTCGATGATATCTATGAGAAGCTTTACGGAAGGACTTACCCTGAATCAGAAGTTGAATTCATCAATTTCAAAGTGAGGGCCAGTCTTCCCGAACGGCTTTTGCAGCTTCCAAAACTTGAACGGAAGCCAGAACACGATGTTAATTCGGCAGCAAAGGGGCAGCGCCATGCTTACTCCCCCATTGCCAGAGACTTTATCCCTTTTACGGTTTACGATCGTTACAAACTATGCCCTGGAGATACTTTTAACGGCCCAGCCATTATTGAAGAGAAAGAGTCCACGCTCATCGTAGGGGAGGATGCACATGTGTCGACAGACAACTATGGATTTCTGTGGGTTGATCTGAAGGAGGTGCGATGATGAGCCATACATTCGATCCGATTACTTTAGAAATTCTCTGGAGAAGGCTCATATCCATTGTGGATGAGGCTGACTCAAGCGTTGCCCGCACTGCTTTCTCAAGCCTTCTCAGGGATGCCCACGATTATACCTGTATGTTTACCGACAGGCAAGGTCGTGAACTTGCACAGGGAACCTTTGCAACGCCCGGGCAGTCAGGCGCCATGGCCCTGGGGGTTAAAAACCTCGTCAACAAATTTCCTGCCCACTTTTACAAGCCAGGTGACGTTTTTATTACCAACGACCCCTGGGCGCTGGCCGGACATCTCAACGACGTTTGTGTCATGAGCCCAATTTTTTACAAGGATAAACTCGTAGCATTTACAGCCTGCGTGTTCCATCATTCCGACATCGGTGGCCGCGTTGCTTCGGACAACCATGATGTTTTTGAGGAGGGAATCTTTATTCCTCTGGTAAAGCTTTATGATCAGGGGGTGCTCAATCAATCAGTCATCGACATGATACGATGGAATGTAAGAACGCCTGACGAAGTCATTGGGGATATACGTTCCCAGATTGCGGCAAATCACGTGTGTTCTGAAAAAATATGTCAGATGCTGAAGGATAGTGGCCTCGAAAGTCTCGATGACCTGGCAGATCAGATCATCGGCCTTACTGAAAAAAGTATGCGGGAGGAAATCGACAAAATCCCTGATGGTGCCTACCATGCCAGAGGCCTGGTTGAACAGATGAAGGGCAAGGAGGACATCATCATCCAGGCAGAGGTGCAAGTAAAAGGCAGCGACATCATAGTCGACCTTGATGGGTCTTCTCCTCAGGTAAACTGGGGTGGCAACGTGGTTTTCAATTTTACCTATGCATATGTATTCATGGCAGTCAAAAGCATGTTTGCTCCTGATATACCCAACAACGACGGTTGTGCAAGGCCGATTCAACTCACTGCCCCTGAAGGATCCGTGGTGAACTGCAAGTTTCCAGCTGCTGTGGCAGCCCGGATGGGGGTAGGGCATTTTCTGACGGAAGTAATATACAGAGCCTTGTCCGGTGTTCTGCCCCGGAAAGTAATTGCAGGGTCAGGTGGAACTCCGGCAGCAATGAATGTTTTTTACGGTCGAAGGAAAGACGGAAAAAACTGGCATTCGGTAATTATTCGAGGCGGCGGCATGGGGGCAAGCGCTGCCAGTGACGGCAATTACGTTTATATTTTTCCTGCCAACGGCGCAAATACACCTGTGGAAATATTTGAAAGCGACACCCCTATCATTGTGGAGAAGAGGGAGCTTCTTACAGATTCCGGTGGCCCCGGAAAGATGAAGGGCGGTTTGGGAAAAAGAGAAGTTTTCAGGATTCCCGACGATGAGTATGCGCCCATTCCACCTGTCAATCTTGGAATTCAAGCCGGAAGGTATATATATCCAGCCGAGGGTCTCTTCGGTGGTAAAGCAGGCACAAAAGCACAGTTTCTTGTCAATGGAAGGCCTGGGAACTCCTATGGATTGACGCAGATGAAGCCTGGTGATGTTGTGACCATTGATGCGCCGGGTGGTGGAGGATACGGGAATCCATTGGAACGAGATGTCGATATGGTAGTCAACGATGTGAAACAAGGCTATGTGAGCATTAAAAGCGCAAAGAACAATTACGGGGTAGTTATCGATCCACAGACCAATGAAGCAGATAAGATAAAAACAGGGAAACTGAGAAGCAAGTGAAAAATGAGAAGTTTGGAGGCAGAGATTTGAGGAAGGAACGTGAACCAAACAGACGTTGTTTTTCACGCTTCACTGCCCAATTTTTACTATTGCTTAGGGGGATTAACGATGAAACAAAGCTTTGATGCAAAGGTTAAATCAGAGACAGAGCTGAAGGCACTTCAGTTAGAAGGATTGAAGTGGACAGTTAATCATGTCTATGAGGGGTCTCAACACTATAAGAAAAAGTTCGACGAAGCCGGGGTGAAACCAGGAGATATTAAAACCCTAGATGACATCAGGAGGCTACCTTTTACTACAAGTAAGGATTTACAGGAAGGTTATCCGTTCCCCCTTCAGAGTGTGCCCTTTGAGAATATTATCCGCATTCACGCATCGAGCGGTACAACAGGTAAACGTAAGGTCCTGTGCTACACGGCAAAAGATGTTGATGACTGGGCCAACATGTTCGCCAGGTGTTACGAGTATGCAGGATGCACGGTTGAAGACAGGATACAGATTGCAGTTGGCTACGGGGTGTGGACTGCAGGTTGGGGATTCCAGAACGGTTGTGAACGGTTTGGTGCCATGTCAATCCCTGTAGGGCCTGGAAACCTCGAGATGCAGCTTCAGTTTCTCGAGGATTTTCAGACAACCGCCATGTGCTGTACAGCATCCATGGGGCTTCTCATGGCAGAAGAAATCGACAGGGTAGGATTGCGGGATAAGATTGCCTTGAAGAAGATGATTTTTGGCTCAGAGCGGAGTAGCGATGCCATGAGGCGGCGCATTTCAGATCTTTCCGGCGTCCCTATGGAGGAGCTGTACGATATACCAGGTATGACTGAATTGTACGGACCGGGCACAGGGCTGGATTGCAGGTATCATACAGGAATACATTACTGGGCTGACTATTTTATCCTGGAGATATTAAACCCGGAAACCCTTGAGTCAGTGTCGCCTGGAGAAGAAGGGGAGATGGTAGTAACCACCCTAATGAAGGAGGCAGCACCCTTAATCCGTTACAGGACAAGGGACATCACCAGGCTTATTCCGGGGGAGTGTCAGTGTGGGAGTGTCATGCCCCGGCACGACAGACTCCTCGGCAGGTCCGATGATATGTTTATCTTCAGGGCAGTTAATATCTATCCAAGCCACATCGATGAAATTATATCCAAGTCAGAAGGCGTGGGAAGCGAATACCAGATTCACCTTTTCAGAAAAGAAAGTGGCAAGGACCACATGCTTATCAAGGTCGAGCGGGCAAAGGACCTGATAAAGGACAGAGAACAGGACAAGCATTTAAGAAAGGATATCGAACATGCAATCAAGAAGCAGATCATGGTGAGCTGCGATGTTGAAGTACTGGATTATGGGGAGCTTCCTCGATCGGAGAGAAAAACGAAGAGGGTGTTTGACACCCGGGGATAGACCTGTGACGCATTGTGCGTGACGGATTTTAAGCAAGGAGGGTTATCGTGAACAGATATGATTACCACCAACCAGGAACGATCGAGGAAGCTGTCGGCTTAATGGCCATCCTTGATGATGCAAAATACATCGCAGGCGGCACAGATGTCATGGTTCTTATCAGGCAGAAAAAACTTAAGCCGAAAAACCTCATATCCCTCAGAAACATAAAAGATCTGGTATACATAGATACTGCAAAGGGCCTTAGATTTGGTGCTGCCACTACCCACAGTGCCATAGACAACCATGATATTATCCGAAGAAATTACTCTGCTCTTACCGATGCTACGAGCCATCTTGGCTCTCTTCAGATTCGAAATGTAGCAACTATAGGCGGCAACATCTGCAATGCAGCCCCTTCTGCAGATACTGCGTGTCCCCTTCTTGTCCTAGATGCAGTAGTGTCAGTTGTAGGGCCCAAGGGCGCCAGGGATATTGCTGTTGACGAATTCTTTCAGGGGCCGGGTAAGACCGCCCTGGCGCATGGAGAGCTTGTCAAAGGGTTATCCATTCCTTCATTTGGAGAAAACACAGGCTCTGCCTACATCAAACACACGAGGCGTCAGGCCATGGACCTGCCGATCCTCGGCGTGGCAACAAGGATTACATTATCCATGAAAAACGGTGCGGAAGTACGGTGCAGGGACTTGTTTTGTACCATTGACAGCATATCGAACATTCTCGCCAAACTGAAGGAGGAAGAATTAAAAATTGACGAGGCAAGGATTGCCATGGGTGTTGTTGCACCTCGACCTATGCGGGCAAAAAAGGCAGAAGCCGTGTTAACAGGAAAAGTAGTTTCTCCTGAACTTTTTGAAGAAGCAGGAAACGTTGCAGCTAGCGAGGCTCAGCCAAGGGACAGCATACGCGGTGAAGCCTGGTACAGGAGTGAGATGATTAAGGTCCTCGTGAAGCGGGCACTCATCAAGTCTATGGACAGGATTATACGGCCTGATGAGGCAATTTACCCGGAACGATTATGGTAGGGAGGGTAGAATGAAAAGAGAGATCGGTTTTACATTAAACGGAGAAGCGGTGCGCCTTGAGGTTGAAGATCAATGGACACTCCTTTATCTCCTCAGAGAAGTCCTGGAGATGACTGGCACCAAAGAGGGCTGTGGTTACGGGGAATGTGGTGCATGCACGGTAATCATCGATGGAAAAGCAATAAACTCTTGTTTGTACCCGGCAATGGAGGCAGAAGGCAGGGCAATTACCACCATCGAGGGGCTGGTTTCCAAAGATGGTGAGCTTCACCCCCTTCAGACAGCCTTCATCAATGAAGGAGCGGTTCAGTGTGGGTTCTGTACGCCTGGCATGATTATGTCTGCCAAGGCCCTTCTCGATGCAAATGACAAACCCACAGAAGAAGAGATAAAGGATGCTGTCGCAGGAAATCTTTGTAGATGCACCGGGTATGTAAAGATCATCGATGCAATAAAATCAGCTGCAGGTGGGAGGTGACTATGAACAGTCTTACAACAGTTGGGCAAAAGATACCGAAGCGTGATGCGCCACCCAAAGCAATTGGCGCTGCTGTTTATATACAGGACATGAAAGTACCGGGGATGCTCCATGGCAAGATCCTTTACAGCAAGCATCCTCACGCAAGGATTCTCAAGCTTGACACCTCAAGGGCAGAAAAGCTCGCCGGAGTCCGGGCCGTTATCACTGCAGCCGACATGCCGTCTACCTTCAGAATAGGCGTTATGAAGGATAACCCTCCCCTCAAGACAGGAAAGGTCCTCTCCATTCGTGATGAGATTGCTGCTGTTGCAGCCACAAGCCCGGAGATAGCTGAAGAGGCCCTGTCTCTCATCGAGGTAGAATATGAGGTGCTGCCTGGGATATTCGACCCAATAGAGGCTATGAAAGAAGGTGCAATGCTTCTTCACGAGGAAACTAAGTCCAACGTGTTGAAACTTCCATGGAAACTTGTCTGTGGTGATGTGGAGGCTGCCAAAAAAGAAGCTGTTTTTATCGTTGAAGACACCTTCAGCACCCCATGGGTAACCCATTGTTGTCTCGGTACAAGCGGATGCATAGCCCAATTCGATACAAACAATAACCTTACCATGTACAGCAACACCCAGATTCCGTCCCTGGCTCAGAACGATTATATCGAGGCCCTCAACGCGTTTGGACTCAAAAACAAGCGTGTGAGAATTGTACAGTGCGTTATTGGAGGTGGTTTCGGCAGCAAACTCGATACCTATTCCTACGAGTACATTGCTATTAGGCTATCACTTAAAACAAGAAAACCGGTCAAGATTATATTCTCAAGGGAAGAAGAGTTTTTTGCCACCTCACCCCGCCAGTGCACTATTACGAAGATCTCCCACGGTTGCGATAGGGAAGGGCGCCTTATGTTTAGAGAGATTGAGATGGTTCTGGATAACGGAGCCTATACGTCCTGGGGAGCAACCACACCATCGGTAATGATGCTTCCTATCTCGTCACTTTATAAGGTGCCAAACGTCAAATATACGGCAAAGTGTGTCTATACAAACAACACTTACAGCCAGGCTATGCGCGGGTACGGAAACCCGCAGGCAACCTTCGCAATCGAATCTTCACTTGATCAACTTGCTGAAATAGCGGGTATTGACCCCTATGAACTTCGTCTTAAGAACGCAAACGAACCCGGCGAGGTTACACCTCAAAGATTCAAGATTACCTCCTGTGGCATGAAGGAATGTATTGAGGAAGTGGTAAAACGTCTCAACTGGAAAGGAAAACACGGAAGAGGGGCCGGAAGGGGCGTTGGCATGGCCTCCCTTATCCACGTTGGCGGTGGCGCCCGTGTGTACAAATCTGATGGGTGTGGCACGATCATAAAAATGGACGACTTTGGCAAGGTCGACGTGTTTACAGGTGCCAGTGACATCGGTCAGGGATCAGAGACAATTATTGCCCAGATCGTGGCCGAGGTGCTTGGGATTCCTATTGATGATGTGAACGTGATCAATAACGATACTGACATATGTCCCTGGGATGTAGGAGTTCATGCAAGCAGAACTACCTTTGTGGCGGGTAACGCAGCCCTAGGGGCAGCGCTGAAGATAAAATCTCAAGTTCTGGAGGCTGCAGCAAAACTTCTTGAGGAAGACCCTGCATATCTGGATATCAAAAACGGTATAGTTTTTTCCACAAGGAACAAAGAGAAAAGTACGTCTCTCGGAAAAGCTCTTCGCAAGGCGCACTATACCCTGGGCGGCAAGATGCTCATGGCAGAATATTTCTACGATCCGAAGAACGAGAACTTTGACAAGGAATTCAAAGGAAACCTGTCTGTCTCCTATGCTTATGGCACACATGGTGTTGAAGTAGAGGTTGATAAGGAGACAGGACAGGTAAAGATACTTGACTATGTTGCAGCGCATGATGTGGGAAAAGCGATTAACCCCTTACTGCTGGAAGGCCAGATTTATGGTGGCGGTCTTCAGGGTGTTGGTTATGCCCTTGGCGAGAAGATGGTTTACGTGAATGGAGAACTAAAAAACGGAAATTTCCTTGATTATAAGATTCCTACAGCAAAAGATGTTCCGCCCATGCAGGCTGTTATTGTTGAAACCGACGAAAAAGATGGCCCGTTTGGAGCAAAGGGCATTGGTGAGCCCGGTCTGGTACCAACAGCTCCTGCTATCGCAAATGCCATCTATGATGCTGTTGGGGTTCGCATAAAAGACCTTCCTATTACACCAGAAAAGGTGTTGAAGGCGTTAAAGGGAAAAGAGAAGATAGGCTGAACCTTTCTTCGTTATTGAGCATTTGCCCCTGGGCGTGAATCTGCCCTTACATAACGTATGGGAGATCGGGATATCTGGAACAATGGATCAATTACCAGTAAGGTATTCCAGATTTTTCCTTCCAGTCTCCTTCAAATCGCCCGTCAAAAAAATCCTCCAGTTTATCAAACAGGCGCTTCCAACCTGCTTTGCTTTCGTATTGCAAGAGATCTTCCAGAAATGGCACTATTTCACCCAGTTTGTCCTTAGGCAGGTAGGCTCTGGCACCAAGATCATACGATTTTTTCATGGCTTCCGGGCTCAAAGCATGGGCTGTCAGCATTGCCACACGCATTTTCCTCTTAATCGCTTCCTCCAGAAGATCAAATCCCCGTACCCCCATAATATCAAGAACAACAACATCATAGTCATTTTTTCTTAAGAGGCTGTGAGCCTGTTCATACGTCGTAGCCTTGTCAATCGCGCATCGCGGGCAGTCAAGCTTGATTTCCTCCTCGAGCACTGACAGAATGTCAGGCTCATCATCCACAAGGAGAATTTGTCGGCCATCGAGAATTGATTTGCTCATAATAACACCCCTTACTTTCATCTATTGTTAAGCACCTGATACATAAAGAATAGCTTCTAAATACACAAATAGCAAGTAGCGCAGGGAAAGTACTCTCTTCAGTAGAAATAGGATATGTTACGTATATCTCCTACCAACATTGCATAGAGGCTTTTTCTGTTTGGTAAGGATTACTGTATGAAGTCTGGCAAAAAAATAAAGGCTCTATACAAATCCTACCCACAGGGGTTACCCATGGGCAGGATGTTTTCCGTCAGAACAGCGTATTCAATAAGTGCTTAGAACCATTCCACTATCTCACCACAGGCAGGGTTGACCTGGGGGACGTTCTTATCCCGCGTAAAGCCGCCGTTGAGGATATATCCAAACCCGGCGAATCTGCCCGTTGCTTCCGTTGCATCAGGTGCCAGGATAATGCCTTCACCGGAGATCGACTTGATTTTTATTTTATCCACAGCGTTTCCTTTGACATTCACATGGCCGGACAGTTCGGTGTCGGTGAGACTTTCCTCAAGGGGAAAACCATTTGCACCGGGTATATATGTAACATCCGTCGCAATATAGGCACCTAGGTAACCCAAAAATTCCAGATTCGTCCCGGCGTTCCATCGAAGATAACCATGACCAATGGGTGTCCCATCTTTATCAAAGAATCTCAGGTATGCCTGGGGATTGGGAGAGTAGCCGCCATAGACATCCATACACGCATAGATCTTTCGTGCGCCCGCTGTCATTTTCTGTGGTGCATTCATGGAGTAGTACCCGGTGAACTCCAATCCCTTCTGGGGCTTAACGGTCAGCTTCAGCCACGTCCCGTTAAAATCACGGAGATCTCCCTGTGGTGGAGCCGCATGCGCACCGAATACTAAAAAAAGAACCAGAACAACACCGATACAAAGTGAAACTTTTTTCATGTCAAAATCTCCTTATAAATAATTTTTGTTGCTTGTCATATAAATGACAATCTTCGACACATAGCATGATAAGTCATCCTGCAAATGTGCCGTTGATTCTTCTTTTAGCACTCACCTCCTTCGTTCTTATTCGAAAACCTGCAGCTAAGCTCTAAGCTCCCGTGGCGTACAGGATAGAATACTTTCTCCACCATCATAGGTAACATAGGAAGCAATTTACATGCCTTTCAATCAACGTAATATGTTCAAATCACAAGGAGGTTGATTACCATCTGCAATACTGCTACCGAAGATTAATGGGGAAAGGTAGACTTCACCTGCAAAACGAGTACAATGTAAAATGCTAGAATTGAATATTACGAGTTGTAACAGAGTACAACGGCCAAATCAAACTCCCGCTTTCACACAATTCTTTCGGTGTGCCCGGACATAGGGGTGAATGGTCAGTCTCCGAAGAGATTCCAGGTTGTGCCAAAGCCTTAAAACAGATATAATAGAAGATCAAAACGAGAGTATCTATGCTTCATGTCTTAATATATTCATATGATCTTGTCCAGCAAGAATACAAACCCTCTCATCCCTTCAAGCCGGTGCGGGCTCGGCTGATGGCCGAACTCCTGAACAGATATGGCCTTATCTCAGAAGAAAATCAACGAATCATAGCGCCTTCACTTATGGACGAGGAGTTGCTCTATTTGTTTCACACGAGAGAGTATATAGAACTCTTGAAGAAAGCAGAAGAAGGAGAATTTACCGTTGAAATGCTTAATGCTGGCCTTGGTACGCAAGATAATCCTGTCTTCAGGGCTATGTACCGGTATGCTTTGGCTACATCAAGCGGAACACACGAAGGTGCCATGATGCTTAACCAAGGGATTGCTCGATTTGTCTTCAATCCCTTCGGTGGTTTCCATCATGCAGGAAAGGACCACGCTGAAGGATTCTGTTACATAAACGATATTGCAGTTGCTATTGCCGACCTTATAAGAAAGGATCAGAGAGTCGCATACATAGACATCGATGCTCATCATGGCAATGGCGTACAGGATGCTTTTTACGAAACAGACAAAGTACTGTGCATATCCCTTCATGAGTCTGGAGAAACCCTTTATCCTGGCACTGGATCTGAAGCTGAAATAGGATCAAAGGAGGGTGTTGGATACAATGTCAATATCCCCCTTCGGGCAGGGACAGATGATTAATTATATCTTTTTGTTTTTCAGTCTCTTGTTCCACCACTTATTCAGAACTTCAAGCCCGATATTGTGGTAGCGAACATAGGATGTGATATTCACCGGGATGATCCTCTTGCCAATCTCAACCTAACTAGCAATGGGTATAGAAGTGTGATCTCGATGATAAATGATCTATGCCCCAAAATACTTGCCCTGGGTTCAGGGGGCTACAACTTACACAGAACGGCTGCTCTTTGGGCACTGGCATGGGCCGAGTTCTGTGGACTTCAGCCTCAGGATCTTCATGCCGGTCTTGTGGGGGGCATGATGTACGGGCCTGAGACTGGCGCAGGACAACTTGATGACCCCCCCATATGTTGTAGAAGGTTGGGAAAAAGAACAATGCACAGTCCATGCACAGCGGGTGATTGACTCTATCAAAGGCAATATTTTCCCTTTGCATGGGATATTACGCTGAGAGCGTGTGATCGAAAATTTATCGTTCCTTTACACGCTCGCATTATTTCAATGACAGGCTGATCCTTGTTATCCCACCTGGGAGCCACTCGGTTTTGTATCCGAGTTTCCTGCAAAGTCCGAGCATTTTTTGATTATCCGTCAGTACCTCGCCATATATCTCGTGCAGCCCTTTCCACCGTGCTATTTTTATGACCGCTTCCATAAGTTTCTGTCCAACACCCTTTCTCTGAAACCTGTCGTGGACTAGCGCAGCAACCTCGCCGGAGTTGAAATCGGGATTCAGGATAAGCCTCACAACACCGATGATTTTTCTCTCCCCGTTTTCCTTTACCTCAGCGACCATGGCGATATGTCTATCATAGTCAATATTGCAGAACATAACAAGCCACTCGTGGGATATGTTTTTGAAAGCAGAAAAAAACCTTGTCCGGCGTGACTCTTCTGACAATGTAGCAAGAAATTCACGCTCCAATGGTTCATCTTCGGGCATGATCGGTCGCAGCACCACCTCCGTGCCGTCCGATAATTTCGATGAGGTTACGAACCGTATCGGGTATGGGGTAATAACAAGATGGGGATAAAAAGAAGCAGACTCTGTATAATCCTTATCAAGGATAATTCTCGCGTCAATGGCACAGATTTCGCCTCTTGATATGGCAAGGGGATTTATGTCGATTTCTGCTATTTCCGGGAAACCTGCGACAAGATAAGAGAAAAGGACCAGTATTGTTTCCAGTTTATCAAGATTGACCGGTGTCTTGCCGCGCCACCCCTGGATAAGCTTATAGGCCCTGGTTTCCTCCATCAGTCTTTTTGCCAGTGTCCGGTTAAGAGGAGGGAAACCGATCGAAAAATCCTTGATAAGCTCTGCTGTTAAGCCTCCCATACCGAAGAGAATGACAGAGCCGAAATCTTTGTCCTTTTTTGAACCGAGAATCACTTCATAATCGATATCCTCGATCATCCTTTGGACGGAAATACCCTCGATCATAGCCTTCGGCGCCCGCGCTTTCACGGTGGTCATCATGTGCTGGTAAGCCTGCTTCAACTGTTCCTTTGAGCGAATCCCTACGGTAACACCACCAACATCAGTCTTATGAGTGATATCTGGAGAGACAATTTTAATTACCACAGGAAACTCCATATTCCGGGCAAGAGTGATTGCCTCCTTTTCATTATGAGCGATAGAAGGCATTGTGGTAGGTATGTGGTAGGATGCAAGGAATATCTTTGATTCATACTCGTTCAGAAGGGTTCTCCCCTCTCTTATGGCTTCCCGGATGAGAGCTTTCAGGCGTACCTTTTCTCCAAAGATCATCTTGAAGAGGTTTAACATGTCCAGTTGAAGGGTTTCCTGAACCGGTAGTTCGGCAGGAGTCTCATAAAGGAGCTCAAGATTCCTCTTGTACCATTGCATGTTCACGTATGCCTTTACTGCCTCTTCTGGAGTTTCATAGTTTGGAATATTATTTTGTGCAAGCGTTTCCATCGCGTTACGTACTTTCTTTCCCCCCATCCAGGCAGCAATCACAGGCTTCCACGACTCGTTTGCATTGTCAATGACGGCTTGTGCTACTTGATTGGGTGGTGCAATATCCATGGGAACGTAGATGACGAGGACGCCATCTACTTCGGAATCATCCAGACAGATCCTGATTGCGTTCCCATATCGACCGGCATCTGCATCTCCAAGAATATCGACGGGGTTACCTTTGCTCCAGAAGGGCGGCAAGATCTCGCTCAGTTGTTCTATGGTTTTGTCGGAAAGTTTGGCAACTCTCCCTCCATGATCGACAAGGGTATCGATAGCCATGACACCGGGGCCTCCTGCTGCTGTTACGATTGCAAGCCGTGGTCCCTTGGGAAGCTTTCGGGAATCGAGAATTTCAGCGACGTTGAAGAGATCTGAAATCTCTTTGACCCTGACCACACCTACCCTTTCAAAAGCTGCCTCATAGATTGCATCATCTCCGGCCATTGAGCCCGTGTGGGAGCGGGCCGCCTTGGCGCTCTCGGTGAATCTTCCCGGTTTGATTATTATGATGGGCTTATGCAGGGCGAAAGCCCTTGCAGCGCTCATGAACTTCTTTGCATTACCGACACCTTCCATGTAGATCAAGATACTTCGTGTATCATTATCTTCTCCAAGAAAATCGATGAGATCGCCAAAGTCTACATCGATCATCGCGCCAAGTGAGGCAAACATACTGAAACCGACATGCTTATGAACAGCCCAGTCAAGTATAGCGCTACCCAGGGCGCCGCTCTGAGATATGAAAGCAATATGCCCAGATGGTGGACTGGTTCTCATGAATGTTGCGTTTAATCCGGCATTTGGTCTGACAAAACCCAAACAATTCGGTCCAAGGATGCGCATGCCATAGTGCTTCCTCACGGTTGTTACCCGTTGTTCCAGTAACCTCCCTTCCTCGCCGATTTCTTTAAAACCGGCTGAGAAAATGACTGCCCCACCTATGCCAGCCTTACCGCATTCTTCCACAAGTCCAGGAACTTCCCTTGCTGGCGTTGCAATAACAGCAAGATCGATGTGATCGCGAATACTTGCGATGTCATGAAAGCATTCAAGGCCCAATAAAGTTTTTTTACCGGGATTTACCGGAAATATCTTTCTGTCTTTAGCCTGGAGCAGGTTTGTGAGGGCGATTCTGCCAACCGAACCCTCCCTGTCACTTGCGCCTATTAACGCTACACTGGCGGGGTTGAAAACGTTGTTCAGGTTTCCCATGTTACACCTCCGTAAGAGGAATACTTTGAGAGCGCAAACACTGGACACAGTATCAGTGGCACCAATGAGCCCTTCAGGATTGGTGAATACTCATAGATTTACCACATTTGAGAATAGTCTTTAGAAGGGATTACTACATGTAACCTGGTATTTCAACAAAAATCTTGTGGTGCTTGTTGAATGCAGGGGTAATGTATTGTATCAAATGCGGCTTAATGCTATTTTTCAGGGCCTAAATCAGCCCCTAAATACAATACTTGATGCCGATTTATGATAAACAAGAGATACTGAGAAATGGGTAAAAAAACTGTCCCTATTGTGGATCAAACCATACACAAAAGAAAGGTTCATACAAAGCAAAGCAGCGCTATAGATGTATGGCATGCACAAAGCAATTTCAGAATCATTCCCGCAGGAAACGGATAG